>Ga0224495_10000652_pt1 | contig 26470 bp, 25 predicted proteins | sample SF_Jul11_sed_USG_FD_168128 | JGI IMG/M metagenome (GOLD analysis project Ga0224495, IMG submission 168128) | Sediment microbial communities from San Francisco Bay, California, United States - SF_Jul11_sed_USGS_4_1 | ecosystem: Environmental > Aquatic > Marine > Sediment | place: USA: California...
GGCATTGTCGCGGCTGTTGGCAATGTCCAGGTAGTTTGCCGCGCTGTTTTGCTGGGCAACCGTGCTGCGCACCTGCGAACCAACGGGGCTGCCCGGCGCGAATATCACCGCAACCGCACTGTAGCCTGCCTTGGTCTGCAGGGATAAGCCATCGGCGTTGTATACCAATAGCGTACCCTTGGTGTTGCTGTTGAGGGGTTGAGCTGAACTATCGTCACGAAAAGCAGGCGATAATGCATACCACAGGCGCTCACCGCTGCCGTCGCGTAGGTCCGGCAGTTTCAAGGTGCGCCATGGCAATCTGCCTATGTAACTGGGGCAGTCATTGCCCGCAAATAAATCCGCGATGCCGTCATCGGGAACATTTGTGCCGACTATGTTTGTCATTAAATCTGGGCAGGGCAAACTACCCGGCATGTTGTCATCGCTCACCGCGCGGCCAAGCAGCGCACTTTTCGCCTTCGCCAGTGCATCCGAGGTTCGCTGCTGGCGAGCATTATTTATGGCGGAGAAGCTGAGCTCTCCAACCAATAAGGCGGCAAACCCGACCACCAGAATCGCGATCATGATCATCAAGGCCGCGCCGCGCTGGTTAGCTTTGCCGTGACGGTATATTCCAGGCGCGCGCATGGCGGGAATTATTTATCCGGGTCGGTGGACGGGTTGACCAGAACTTTCTGCCCGACCTTGACCTTGACCGGCTTGGGTAGGCCCGGAACGGCCACCTGCAAGCTGTCCGGTGCACGCTCGTCACTGTTGCCGGCTTGCTGCGGCACGCCGTTTATCCAGGCGGTGCGCTTGCCGCCGTGCTTCTGCACGATGCCGTTGACTGTCAGCGCACGGGCGCTGTTGCCGGAATCGTTGTCATGCAAATGGGAATATTCCAGTTGCGCACGCTGCTCGGGGGTGAAAAACAACCGCCCCAGCGGTTCGGCGCGGCAGAATGTCGCGGCAATCGATCCGAATACAAACAAGAATATCCTGGTGCCGGCGCTCATGATTGTGCGTTCCTGTTTTTCAGTGTGATCCATCCGCCGGCGCATTCCGCACTGAGCTGCGCCCCGGATGGCGTCGCTGTATTTTGTCCTGTGGTCTCGACACGCTTGAGCGTGCAGCCTTCGAGTTGATACCATCCCTGGAGATGTCTGGGCAGCGCGGCAAAAAAATCTGCCAGCTGTGCTTCGTGCAGCAGGTCGAACTGCAGCCCCATTTCGCTGTAATGGATGTCGAAGTTGCCGCTGGCTATCGGGGATTTCGGTGCGTAGACCTTCTGCGGTGCGATGCGATAACGGAAATCCCAGACCAGATTCATCTGCCGGAGCTTTTCCATACCTTCTATCCAGTCAAGGCGCTGCTCTTCTCCGATGATCTTGCGTTTGACCAGTGCGCCATATTCACTGGAGTAAATGGACATATTTTCACTGTCCTCCTGTGCTGCTGCCAGGCGCGAGCGAGCATCGTTGCGCGCGTTGCGCGCGCTGAGCAGATCCTTTTTCGAGTTCCCGATATATGTGCTGCTTACGTACAGTATGGCAGCGCTGACCAGGATGGATGAGCAGATCGCCAGGATGCTCCAGCGCAATATAGAAAGGTCGGTTTTGGATAACTTCATGCTGGCGGTTTGTTTGTATCTGGGTTTCCGGTGTTTTCGGGTCTGCGTGAAATTCTAACGGAAAACTTCAGCGTTTCCGAGTTTCCCTCGCGTTGATCGCCGATACTGCCGCTCGGACTGGCATCAAACGGTTTGGTCAGCACGGACACCTGGTAACCTTGTTTGCCAAGGTCACGTTCGAAGGATTCCAGATAGTTCAGCACGGCGCGGTAGTCATTTGCGAAATCCACCATGCGTCCTTTCAGGATGACGACCTGGGCCGGCACATCCGCAAGAGTATTGCTTGCGACCGGTTCGTTTGCACTCATCTGCCAGGACAACTCATCAATCTGGATCTGCGGGTAACGGTCCAGCGACGGGCTGAGCGGTTTCATGATTTCCATAGGAGAGGGTGAAAGCTGATTGAGTTTGCGTATTACTGTAACGCCCGTCTTCATGTCTCCGGCGAGAGCATAGGTGTTTGGAAAGGAGCTTGTTATTTGCTGAGCTTGGCTTAAGGCAATATTAGCCTGGCTCCTGAGTTCGGCTGTTTCATTGGCTTCTTCCCTGCTTTGCAACATGTTGTTCGCACTCCACAGTGACACCACGACAAGGAGTACTGCGCTTGCCAGATAAAGCGCTGTCCTCAATCGGGCCAGGCTGTGAAAGTGGGTATGGTTGGGGTTTGCATAATTGCTCTTCGGCGGATGAGTTGCGAGATAATGCAGGAATATCTGGCTGGCATCCGAGTCGGTGAAGTGATAATCGAGCTTGAGTTGTCTGCCGACATCGGAGATATCCGACAGGCTGTAGCGCATATCCGCGGTTACGGGTAATTTTTCCTTCAGTTGCGCCAAAGCGTCACCGTGACACAGGATGAGCACATCAAGTATTTGATTCGGAGGGAGCAAGCTCAGGCTCTTCAGGTACTGATAGGTGCGGGCGAGTTCCTGCAATACTGCATCGTGGAAAGAAAGATCGGCGTGAACCGGTGTCAAACGGGAGATCTGAAGATGTCGGTTGCTGAAATATGTTTGCCGCAGACCGGAAAATTTTTCCCATGTGACCAGCAGTACGTGATCCGAAGCATTGTTCTTGACCAGTGGCGCACTGATCTGCGGGACCGAATAGATCCCTACCAGCGGGATCTGCTGCGCCAATAATATATCGACCCATGTCGTGATCAGAGACGGGTTGGTCAATGCAGAGAACAGTATGTCATCGTCGCGCCTTCCGGTCTTTTGACGATGCAAAAGTCTGGCATGACGGAAAGGGGTGTTGCGATAATATTGGTCGAACTTGCGTTTCAGGAGCGCGGATCGTTTCGAACCTGTCAAGTGAGGGACGAGTTCGTGGCGGAAGTCTTCTTCGATCAGGTCGGTTAGCAGGTAGGCCGGGCACCTTACCGATTTGAGGAAGGATGTGAATTCTTCATGGCCCCGGGTGGTGTCGATGAACTCTCGTGTCTCGGCGATTTTTCCGCCCGCCATCAGTTGGGCGTGCAGATGGTCAGCACTCAGAAATAACAGCAGGGAGAGTTTCATTAAAATTGCACCTTGCCGATAATGTCATAGATGGGCGATAGCACTGAAAGCATTACCCAGCCCAACAAAGCACCCAGAATCATGGTCATGGTAGGCTCGATCATGACCTGCACTTTTTTGATCGAATCCTTGACTTCCCTGTCGTAAAAGTAGCTGACATTGAGCAAGGCCTTATCCAGCGAACCTGTTGCTTCGCCGACCTTCAGCATGCGTATCACCAGCGGCGGAAACATTCCGGTATTCTGGAAACTCTGGGTCAGGTTCTTTCCGGATTCTATCTCCAGAACGACATCGTCCAGGCTCTTGGCGACAGCGCGGTTGTTGACCACTTCGCGCGTGATGGTGATGCAGTTGAGGATGTTGATTCCTGAACCGTACATTATCGCAAATGTATTGGCAAATCTGGCCAGGATTATTTTGCGCAAGATCGGGCCGGTCACCCAGAGGTCGAGTTTCAGCTTGTCAAACCTGAATTGCATTTCCGGACTGTAGTTTATGGCCAGTTTGGCGATGATGGGCAGGATGATCGGAATCGCAATGAGCACGTACCAGTACTCCACAAAGAATGCTGAGGTGGACAGCAATATCCGGGTCTGTATCGGGATTTCCATCCCCATGCCCTTGATGAAGCCGACCAGTTGCGGCACCAGATAGATCATTAGAAAAAAAGTGATACCCAGTACGATGGTGCCGACGAAGGCCGGATAGATCATGATGGTCTTGGTATGTGAGGCCATTTCATCCTGCCACTTCAACGATTCGGTGATGTGCTGCATCACTTCAGGCAATCGCCCGCTTTCCTCGCCGGCATGGGTCAGGCTGACGAAAATCTTGTCGAATGCTTCGGGATGCTGCGCCATCGCCTGGGAAAGCTTTTTGCCGCCCTCGATGGACTCGACCATGTTGGCGAGAATTTCGCGGAAACCCTGGTCGCTCATCGTGTCTCGCAGATCTGCGAGACATTCCAGCAACGGTACACCGGAACTGGTAAGCTGCTCGAGGTTGAAAAAGAAGGTGATCAATTCGGGGCGTTTGATTTTCCTGGGCCTGGAGCTGAGTTTGCCGCGATCCATTTTGGCATCAATCAGGTCCATGCCGCTGCGTTTCAAACGCTGCTCCAGGTCTATCAGGTTGGCGGCATCCTGCAGTCCCTTCAGAGTCTTGCCATTGGTGTCTATTGCCCGATAGGAATAGAGTGACATTTGCTTTGCCTTATCCGGCCCTGTCGGTCAGGTCAACTACGCGGCTGACTTCGGCGAGCGACGTGGTTCCTTGCAGGATGCGCCGGATGCCGTCCATTGCCAATGGGCGGAATCCCTTGGAGAGCGCCGTTTCCCTGATTTCGCGGGCACTGGCTCGATGCGAGATCAGATCGTCCAGATCGTAATCCAGTTTGAGCAATTCCATGAGAGCCAGACGCCCCTTATAGCCTTGATGGTTGCAGGCTTCACAACCTGCGGCACGGTACAGCTTGATGTCCTGGTCCGCATCGATGCCCAGCAGTTGGCGTTCGGCGGCGTCAGGTGAATATGGGTATTTGCATTCGTTGCACAGTATGCGCACCAGACGTTGCGCTATGATGCCGATTATGTTGCCGGCCATGATGTCGGGCAGTATGCCGATATCGAGCAACCGGGGGATAGCGCCGATAGCCGAGTTGGTGTGCAGTGTCGAATATACCTGATGGCCGGTCATCGCGGCGCTGAAGGCCATTTCAGCAGTCGCCTGGTCGCGTATCTCGCCGACCAGGATGATGTCCGGATCCTGGCGCAGCATGGAACGGATACCGCTGGCAAAATCCATCTTGGCCGCCTCGTTGACCGAAGTCTGGCGGATCTGGGCAAGCGGATATTCGACCGGGTCCTCCAGGGTCATGATGTTGACCGCCTCGGTGTTGACATGATTCAGGACCGAATACAGCGTGGTGGTCTTGCCGCTGCCGGTTGGACCGGTTACCAGCACGATACCTTCCGGTTTGGAGATGATCAGCTTGAGCATGTTGAGCGTGGACTCATCCAGTCCGATGTTGTCCAGCGGAACGATGCCCTTTTGCCGGTCCAGAATGCGCAGTACCAGGTTCTCGCCATGCGTGGTGGGATGTGAAGCCACGCGAAAATCGATTGAGCGGCCCGTCAGCCGCAGTGAAATCCGGCCGTCTTGCGGAGCGCGTGTTTCGGCGATGTTCATGTTGCTCATCACCTTCAGGCGCACCACCATCGCCGGCCAGAAACTCTTGTGCAGACTGCGTACCTGCCGCAATACTCCGTCGATGCGGTAGCGGATGCGAAGGAAGCTGCTTTCCGGCTCAAAGTGGATATCGGAAACACCGCGTTGTACCGCTTCGGTGAGCAAGGCATCGATCAGGCGCACCACCGGCTGGCTGAATTCGTTTACGCCGAACTGGGTTGTCTGGTATTCCATTTCGCCCGGCTCGATCTCATGAAGGATGCCGTCGATGGACAGTTCAAAGCCGTAATATTGGTCGATCCCGCGCAGAATGTCTGATTCGCTGGCAAGCTGGGTGACCAGGCGATATTCATCCTTGAGCAGCGCACGCACCTGGTCCAGGGCGATGATGTTGTCAGGATCGGCAATGGCCAGGGTCAGGACATACTCTTTCTGGTCCACCGACAGGGGAAGTAATTGATAGCGTCGCGCAACATCCTTCGGAATCAGGGCGAGTGCTGCCGGATCCAGGATGATGGTGGAAAGGTCTACGCTTTCCTGGCCAAGATTCTCCGACAAAACATCGCGAATAGTCGCTTCCGAGAGAAAGCCGAGCCCTACCAGCAGCCGTCCCAGCGGCTGGTGTGTCTTGCTCTGCTCCTGCAGGGCGATGCGCAACTGGTCGTCACTGATCACACCTTTGCCGACCAGTATCTTTCCCAAAGGCTGCTGGATTGGATTTTTCGACATCTTGTTATTCGACATGGTGAATTAGCGTGCCAGCTCCTTCATGCGCTGGGAGATTTTTGCGTGATCCAGGCTTGCGCTGTGAGGTTGATTGCTGCCAGCAGAGTCCAGTTGAAGAGCGCGCTGATAAAATTCCACGGCCAATTTATTCTGTCCAAGGTGGTCGAGGCTGACAGCGAGATTAAATGCCAGTTCGGAATTCTTCGAGTCCAGCGTAAACGCGTTGAAATATGCCGATTGCGCCTCCCCCCAGCGCGATTGTCCGGCATAAATGTTTCCCAATGCGAAGTGCAGAGCGGCCGAATCGCGTTGTTCATGAAGAAGGCTCTTCAAACGGCTTTCACTGTTTTCATCCTTGTTCAGTGCCGACATTCCAGCATGCGCGACCGCATTGCGCGGATCAAGTGTCAGCACACGAAGGTAATACTGGGTAGCCAGCCGGTCCTCGCCTTTAAGTTGCGCGATGGCGGCCAGTCCAAGCAGCGCATCGGCATTGCGTGCATCCTTGGCGTTGACTTCGAGGTACATCTGCATGGCCTCGTTCAGTTTGCCGCCGCGATAAGCGAGGTAGGCGCTTTTAATCAGCGGATCAAGCAATTCGGTTTGCTTCGGCTGGATGCTTATGCGCCTGTCAGACTTTGGCGGCGAACCGGTTTTCCTGCGTACTGTCTTGGTTGCACGAGGCGTTCGAGCAGCGCTACCAGAGGCAACCGCAACGGTGGGTTCGGCAGTCGGTCTATTATCCGGCGCAACCGCGATTGGTGCAGGAGAAACAGGCGGCACAGCAGCAGCCGGCAAGGGAGGACGTATAGGAGGGGCGTCGCCAAAAGAGCCGATGTACCACAAATAGCCTGCACCTGCGGTAAGCAATAATACAGTTGCACTCAAGGCAAGCAACAAGTTGCGATTGATGCCGCCCATGCGTGAATACTTTATTGCCGGGGATTTCGCATGGAACAGATTCTTGCCTGCACTGCGCGCAGTGTCATCGGGCATCGTCGCGCCAGGTGATATATCAGGTGCCGACATCTTGTTGGTATGTTCCTCAAGGCTGAGCTCGAACTTGGAATGCGCCTCGTCCGCGCCTTGCGCGGACCGGGCTTGCTGTGATTTCTTGCGTGCGTCCAGGAGCAGGCTCATGATTCGGCTGATCCTCAGGGTTTGCCGTAGGCTGATTCGTTGAAGAAATCCTTATCCGGCAACGCATCGCGATACGCGCTATAGTCGCCGTTCACGTCGGCATCCTTGATCACGACCGGGCGCAGGAAAATGACCAGTTCGGTCTTTACTGTTTGGTCGTTACGGTTCTTGAAAAGATTACCTAACAGTGGGATATCGGCCAAGCCTGGAACTGCATCGGTAGACTTGTCCATGCGATCCTCCATCAGGCCACCCAGCACAGCAATCTGGTTGTTCTGGATTTTTAGCACAGATTCCATTTCTCTGGTCGATGTCTGCGGGACCTTGTTCGGAACGAGCAGTGCGGGGGTGGGATCCAGGGCATCTCTGAGTAAGCGCGTTATGGACGGACGAATATTGAGCAGAACCGTGTCGTTGTCGTTAATTTGTGGGGTCAGGCTCATCGTGAAACCGATAGGTACCGTAGTGATGGTAGTGGTATAGCTGATGATAGGAGTGCATGGATTTGGGGAGCAGGGTGCAATAGTAGAGTTAACTGTGAAATACACACTGTTATCTACCACACGCAGCATAGCTGTCTGATTATTCAAAACGCTTAACTTGGGGCTGGACAGCACTTTTACGTTGCCGAACGACTCCAGCAAAGAAATACTCGCTGCAATATCGCCGAACTTGGAAGTTGGGTTGAAATAACCGAGGGTGAACATGCTCCCGGTATTGGTAGCGAGCAACTCACCTGTACCAGTCTGATTTAAAGTAAAGCCCTTGGTGTCAGGGGCAACAAGGAACTTGGACCAGTCTATGCCCTGCTGGTAGCTATCACTTAGCCGCACCTCCACGATAGTCGCCTCGATCAATACCTGGCGCCGTGCACTGGTCATGACCTGGTCGATGAATTCCTGGATCTTCTCGTGCTGTTTACCGGTGGCGCGCACAGTGATGATACCGTTCTCGGGATTGGCGATGACCGAAGCAGCCTCGCGGAAAGTGCTGCGTCGGGTGACGGTCATGCCGCCCTCTTCCACGGTGACCGGATTGGGGCTGTTTTCGATCCCGGCTTTGAGGGCTGATTTCTTGTTGCCATCCGCGGGTTGGGCCCCTGTGCCGGTGCTGCTGGTTTCTCTGATCTGTTGCACTGAAGTCTCGCTGGAGCCAGCCGGTAATATCTTGTCGGTCTCGTGCAGGATGTCCTTGATGTTCTGGACCAGGGTCTCCCAGAAGTGATTTTTGGAAGTGTTCTTGATGATAAGCGAAGAATTATTGCTGCCAGAGCCACCTGCTCCAGCTGCACCGCCGGACAAACCTGAACCGACTTGAGTTGCATTTGACATTGTACCGTCCGAGTCGCGTTCCATGTTCACATAATCGATCTTGTAGTTATGCAGGTAAGGGGAGTCCGGCATCACGGTCAGATAACCGTTGTTCAGTTCATAGCGCATATCCACTTGCCTGGCGATGCGAGTCAGGATCTGCGGCAAGGTCTGGTCTATCGCGTTCACCGTGACCGTGCCCTGGATGCCAGGGTGGATGTCGAGATTGATCTTGGCGTCGCGAGCCAGCGCAAACAATATTTCCTGTGCCGGAACATTGGTGACCACCACGCTGTAAGTTTCAACTTTGGTGGCAGGTTTGGGCGGGGGGAGAATGACGCTGCGTTTGACCGTTTCAGGGATGGCGGCCGTATCAGACTGGTTGTCCGGTCGCTTGAGATGTTTGTCTGATGGAAGTATCGGTGATGTGCCGCATCCGGCCAATGTCATGCTGATGGCGCAGAGGTAAAGTATGTTACTTGAGCGCATGGTTCTTTGATCTCCCTGATTTAGAACACAGACTAACAGCTTTGTGAATATTGCTCAATATACATTAACCATGCCTTCTTGATCGATGAATAATAATGCTGTTTAGAATATGTGAATGGATGTGGCGAAAGCATCCCGGTAACGTTTCGGCAATTCCCTGGCCGCTTTCTTTGCCGCATCGATCGACGGGTAAGCGCCGTACAGCACGCGCAAGCCATCGTTCCTGCCGAACTTGGTGGGCAACAGATAAATCTCGTGGAGTATGCCAAGTCTGTCTGCTCGCCCGAGGAATCCCTCGATGCGTTCCGGATTGATTTTCTCATTATAAAACAATTGGATGCTGGCAACAGCCGATTTTTGCGCAAGCAATTGTTTGCCCGCCGCCATGCGCTGCTCGAACAGCAAGTATTCTTTCATCGCCGGGCGGCTGACGGACGGAGGTTTATTATTTTCAACAACGGGTTTTTCAACGCCGGGTGCGGATTTGTCATGTTCCGGTGTCGGAACCGGGGAGGCGGGCACTTCTGCGGGGGGGGCGCCGAGGTTTTCTGCCGCTGCAGTTGTCGGGACGGTCGCATTGGCCGGTTCCGGCGTCATGGGTTGTGCGGAGGCTACAGCAGATGCGCCAGCCTGTTTTCCCGGTATTCCGACGGATCCCGTGACACCCGGGGGCTGGGCAACCGGCGGCGCCGTGCGTGAGGTTGATCCCAACTCTTGCTGCATTGCCCACCAAGCTGCCAAACCGGCCAAGAGAACTGCGGTTGTAATGCCCGCCAGCAAGAGTCCTTTGTGTGTCCATGATCGGGTCTGCTCAAGATCGCTGTCACGAAGTGCAGCCTTCACATGATTGGCTTTGACGTAATAGGTATCCTCGACGAATGCAGACAACAGCGATTTGTCAGCGAGGATATTGACGCGGCGCATCAACCCATTGGAAGCGTCGGCGATCAGCTTGACTGCGCCCGGCGAAAAAATGTTGGGGCCACGGTAACCGGCTGCACGCATCCGGAACATCAGATAACTTTCCAGGATGTTGCGCGACAAAGGTTGCATGTTGAAGTGATGCACGATGCGATCCTTGAGCTGGCGCATGTTCGGCTGGTCCAGCTTGGTATTCAGTTCCGGCTGCCCGAACAGCACGATCTGCAACAGTTTGGAATTTCCGACTTGCAGGTTGTATAACAGGCGCAGCTCTTCCAGTGTGTCCAGCGGCATCGCGTGTGCTTCGTCCACCAGCACGACGATGCGCTTGCCTTCGCGCGCCTTTTCCTCGAGCTTGTTCTGGATCATGCTCATGATGACGCCGACACGCTCGCCGGAAGTTTTCAATCCGAGGCCGTCGGCGATTGCATACAGCATCTCTTCGCGCGACAGGCTGGGATTGGCGAGATAGATGGTTTCGATATGTCCGGGAAGCTTTTCCAGCAGCATGCGGCACAGCATGGTTTTGCCGCTGCCGACTTCACCGCTAACCTTGATAATGCCTTCGACCTCGCAGATGGAATAGATCAGCGCATCAAGAATCTCTCCGCGATTGGCGCCTGAAAAAAAGAACTCTGTGACGGGCGTGATTCTGAACGGATGCTCGGTGATCCCGAAGTGCTCTAAATACATGTTGGTCTTTCTATTGTTGCCGCGGCGAAATCAAGCCTGCCAGCGATCATCGTTATCACTATCTTTCAGATGGAGCGGGAAATTGGGCTTGCCAAACACTCTCATGGTTTGATTCCTATGGCTTGAGTTTTTCAAGCGCCCCCATTCGACTATGCAATGTAGTGCGGTTAATTCCAAGCAGTTTGGCTGCCTCGCTGATGTTCCCGGAAGCCAGCTCCAATGCGGCGCTTATATAACCCGCTTCCTGCTCGCGCAGATGCTGATCCAGATTGAAGTTGCCCGTTTTGAGCCGGTCATGTGCCAGCCTCGTATCGCCAACTGCCGACGATCGACTTTCTGCATCGTTTGCTGAAAGATGGCCGGTTGAACTGGCCCAATGCGGAGGTTCCATGCTATTTCCATCACGCATCTGCCGTCTGTCTTCCTCCTGCTTTCTTCTTTCGGGAGTGGGGGGCGTTTCAAACGGGTCGAATTCGTCCTGCAGTTGTGCTGCATCTACACACTTTCCTGGATATTTGGTGGCAAGCCGGATGACGATATTGCGCAATTCGCGGTTGTTGCCGGGGAAGCTGTAGCATTCCCATAATTGCTGCGCTTCATTGTTTAGTTCGAATGGTGCTTGCTTGATCTGCTGTGCGTAAAAAGTTCGGAAATGATCGAGCAGCAGCAGCTTGTCCCTGCCCAGTTCACGCAATGGAGGGACGGAAATAGGGAATACGTTCAGGCGGTGGTATAGGTCGCCGCGAAAACCCCCGGCCCTGACCGCTTCGCGCAGATTGCGATTGGTTGCAGCAATGATGCGCGCTTTACTGAAGCGAGCGGAAGTCTCACCTACACGTTGGTATTCGCCATTTTCCAATACTCTAAGCAGCTTGGTTTGCAATTCCAGCGGCAGTTCGCCGATCTCGTCAAGGAATAGTGTGCCGTCAGAGGCATCCTCAAAAAATCCTGATTGTGCGCTGGCAGCTCCGGTGAAGGCGCCTTTGCTGTAGCCAAACAGGGTAGGCTCGATCAGGGTCGGAGATATTGCGGCACAATTGAGCACCTTGAATGGCGCATCCGGATTCGGTCCGGTTTTTTGAATCGCGGTGGCTACGAGCTCTTTGCCGCTGCCGGATTCTCCTTCGATCAGAACCGGAAATGGCAAAGTGGCATACAACTTTATCTGCTCGCGCAGTACCTTGATGCGGGTGTTTTGGCCAATGATGCCGAACAAGGACTCGGCTTGAACACTCTCATCTGGCCAAGGGATAAACGCTTCGGTCTGCTGGGTTTTTTCAATCTTAAGCGCATCGTCAAAGTGTTTCCTGATTTGTTCGGGCGTGCATGGTTTGGATATGAAATCGATAGCACCCATAGCCCGCGCATGGCGGGCGTTGGATAAATCGCTTTGTCCGGATAGTACGAATATCCTGATCTTGGGTGCATGCGCCAGTAATTCGGCAATCAACCTGAACCCTTCGTCGGGCCGGTGCGGGAGGGGCGGCAGTCCCAGGTCAACCAGTGCCAGTTTGGGTGGATTGGGTAAATCGCGCAACAAGGCAATCGCAGTTGCGCGCGACTCGGCCTGATGCACTTTGAAGTCGTTGCCCAAAGCCATTGCCAATCCTTCGCGTATCAGCGGGTCGTCGTCAACGATCAACAGGTCGAGAGGTGTCGAAGGGGTTTTCAAGTTATTCCCATGATGACAAGCATACTATAAGAAGCATAACGGCAAGCGTGCTTAATCTCAAGGGGTTAGAGGAAGCTTGAGATTTGAAAGACGACATCAAAAAACTGCAGCTGTTTTTCACCTTATCTCCAGGCACGGCTTAAACCGGAATGAGTTTGGGAATTGCCGGCGCGTGGTTTAGAATGCGCGTTCTCTATTTTCAGGGCTTCAATTTTGTCTGAGTCAGCATTGGTCGAAATACGCGATCTTAATTTTGCCTACGATAAGCGCCCGGTTCTGAAAGGCGTCAACATGAACATGCCGAAAGGGAGCCTGGTTGCCATCATGGGATTGAGCGGATGCGGCAAAACGACACTGCTTCGTCATATCGGCGGATCACTTAAGCCGACCGGGGGCCACGTCAGGGTGGGCGGGCACATGATGCACGAACTGGACCAGGAAGGCTTGTACACTTTGCGGCGCAAGATGGGCATGCTGTTCCAATTCGGCGCTCTGTTCACCGATATGTCTGTTTTTGATAATGTGGCATTTCAAATGCGCGAGCATACCGAACTGCCTGACGAGATTATTCATGACCTGGTGTTGATGAAATTGCATGCAGTGGGGCTGCGAGGCACCCAAAATTTGATGCCTTCAGAGTTATCTGGGGGCATGGCGCGCCGCGTGGCCCTTGCGCGCACCGTGGCGCTCGATCCTATGCTGATCATGTATGACGAGCCTTTTGCCGGGCTGGATCCGATATCACTGGGATTGGTTGGAGACTTGATACGCCGACTGAATGATTCGCTGGGAGCAACTTCGATAATTGTTACCCATGATGTACAGGAATCCTTGAAGATCGTGGACTATGTTTATTTTATGTCCGAAGGGGTAGTTGTTGCCGAGGGCACACCGGATCAGATTCGCGCCTCTGACAAGGATTATGTGCACCAATTCGTGCATGGTGAAATGGATGGCCCGGTGCCATTCCATTATCCTGGCAGGGATTACCGCCAGGATCTGGGTCTGCGAGTTTGATCAGGGATTTTCACACATGTCTGCAACCAATACTATAAGGATCATCGGACATCGGGCCATCAACGCGATATGGCGCATCGGCATGGCATCGCGTTTCTTTGTTTATACGCTGCTATATTCAGGCAGCAGTTTTCGGCGTTTCCATCTGACTATCAAGGAGCTGTTCTCGACCGGTGTGATGTCTCTGATCATCATCATCGTGGCAGGTTTGTTCGTCGGGATGGTGCTGGGGTTGCAAGGCTATGAAACGCTCAAGCGTTATGGCTCGGAATCTGCTTTGGGCACCATGGTGGCGTTAAGTCTTGTACGAGAGTTGGGGCCAGTGGTGGCGGCGTTACTGTTCGCCAGCCGTGCCGGTTCTGCGATGACAGCTGAGATCGGGTTGATGAAGGCTACCGAGCAAATTTCGGCTATGGAGATGATGGCGGTTAATCCGATCGCGCGCATCGTGGCCCCGCGCTTCTGGGCCGGCGTGATCTCCATGCCTCTGCTGGCCGCGATGTTCAGCGCGGTGGGCGTGTTTGGCGGCTATCTGGTGGGCGTGGTGCAGATCGGCGTGGACGAGGGTTCCTTCTGGTCGCAAATGCAATCTGCCGTCGATTTTCGCGATGACATATTGAACGGTGTCATCAAGAGTTTCGTATTCGGAATCGTGGTAACAATGATTGCGCTGTTCGAAGGTTATGATGCCCCGCCTACTGCGGAAGGCGTCTCGGGTGCGACCACGCGTACCGTAGTAACCTCTTCGCTTGCAATCCTGATGCTGGATTTTGTGTTGACTGCAATCATGTTTAGAGGGAATTGATTTATGGAACGGACTACTTTGGATTTGTGGGTGGGCATGTTTGTCGTGGCAGGCATCGCCGCCCTGGTGATGCTTGCGATGAAGGTCGGGAACCTGGGTACCTACAACGTGTCGGACGCCTATCAAGTACAGGCATATTTCACCAACATCGGAGGATTGAAGACCAAGGCGTCGATCAAGAGCGCCGGCGTGGTGGTGGGGCGCGTGACGGGCATCACCCTGGATACCGAACGGTACGAGGCCAAGGTGGAAATGAGCCTGGACCGGAGATATCAGTTTCCCAAGGATACTTTTGCCAATATTCTCACCTCTGGTTTGCTGGGCGAACAATACATCGGCCTGATGCCTGGCGGTGACAGCGAGATGCTCAAGAATGGCGCGGTCATCAAGAAAACCCAGTCGGCGGTGGTGCTGGAAGACCTGATCGGCAAGTTCATATATAACAAGGCAGAAGAGCCTGCAAGGTAAACGAGGAATCATATGGCAGCATTGAAGAAAGCGGTTCTGGCGGCGTTGATGTGCGGTGCAGTAGTATTGGCGCATGCGGATGTGATTGCACCCGATATGCTGATCAGAAACACCGTGGACGAAGTCACTGCGATCATAAAGCAGGACAAGGATATCCGGTCTGGCGATCAGAAAAAGATACTGGCTCTGGTGGATGCAAAGGTGCTGCCGCATTTTGATTTTGCACGCATGACGCAGCTGGCAGTCGGCAAGTATTGGCGTACTGCGAGCCCCGAACAGAAACAGGCACTGGTAACGGAATTCCGCAACATGCTGGTGCGCACCTATACCAAGGTTTTCACGGTTTATCGCGATCAGGTTATTGAGGTCAAGCCGTACAAGCTGGCGGTGGATGATGATACCGAGGCAACCGTCAAGACTCTGATCATAAAGCCCGGCGCACAACCCACCATGGTGGACTATGAGTTAAAAAAGACTTCCGATGGTTGGAAAGCTTTTGACATATCCATAGAAGGGGTCAGCATGGTGATGAGCTATCGCGGTACCTTCACTTCGCAAATACAGGAAAGAGGGATAGACGGCCTGATCAAGACACTGGCCGACAAGAATGCCGGTTCGGCTGAAGGAGACTTGGCCAAGGTGGGTGCTAAGTGAGCCAGCGTGAGATCGACAGCATGGTTCTGCAAGGCCACTTGAACATGGACACCGTTCCGGCATTGTTTGCTACAGGTTTGCGCCAACTTGAACAACAAGATCTGCTGGTGGATTTTTCCGGTGTCGAATCTGTAGACTCGGCCGCAGTCAGCATGTTGTTGGGTTGGGAAAGGGCAGCACAGCGCACTGAGCGTGTGTTGCGCGTAACTGGTTTGCCAGAAGACCTGCTTAGTTTGGCACGTTTGTACGGAGTAGACAATCTGCTGCCGCAGCAATCGAATTGATTGTTCAACCACGTCCTACAACCGGGTGGGGATACCCTTTACGATTGACAGTTAACAAACGGTGGATTTCTATCTATGGTCACTCCTGAAAGTATCAGACTCAATATTTCGCAAGGCCTGCCGACAGAACATTTAAGCGTGGTGGGAGATGATGGCACGCACTTTGAGGCGGTAATCGTCAGTGAGGTGTTTGCCGGCAAGAACAGGGTGCAACGCCACCAGTTGGTTTATCAGACTTTGGGTGACCGGATGCGTGCCGAGATCCATGCGCTGTCAATGAAAACTTATACGCCGCAAGAGTGGCAGAGTCTGAAGTAAGCAATGCAAAAATTAGCGATACAAGGTGGCACTCGCCTCAATGGCGAGGTGCATATATCCGGCGCCAAGAATGCGGCACTGCCAATATTGTGCGCCAGCCTGCTGAGCGCAGATTCCCTGCAGCTCGATAATGTACCCGACCTGAATGACATTTCCACGATGTGCAGGCTGTTGCGGCAGATGGGTGTTGCCATTGAAGCAAAAGAAAGGCAGATGATTTTGTCATCGGCGCATATCGGCAAACTTGAGGCGCCGTATGACATGGTCAAAACCATGCGCGCCGCGATTCTGGTGCTGGGGCCGTTGCTGGCACGCTTCGGAGAAGCGCGAGTCTCCCTTCCGGGAGGTTGCGCGATTGGTTCGCGCCCGGTTGATCTTCATATCAAGGGCTTGCAGGCGATGGGCGCAGAGATACAGATCGAGCACGGCTATATCCATGCGAAGTGCAATCGTCTAAAGGGCGCACGGGTATTTTTTGATCTTGTCAGCGTCACCGGTACAGAAAACCTGATGATGGCTGGGGCGCTGGCGGATGGCGTGACGGTACTGGAAAACGCGGCTCGCGAACCTGAGGTGGTGGACTTGGCAAATTGTTTGATCTCAATGGGCGCCAACATCGAAGGTGCGGGCAGCGACACCATTACCATCGCCGGTATTGATAAATTACATGGCGCTAGTTACCGCATCATGCCGGATCGCATCGAGAGCGGCACGTTTTTGGTCGCTGCTGCAGCCACGGGCGGTAACATCACTATTACCGACACGCGTGCCGATATCCTCGAGAACGTTCTGGAAAAATTGCAGGAGGCCGGTGCTGTGATAAACATATCCGGCACTGCGATCAATCTGCGCATGAATAAACGCCCAATGGCGGTGAATGTGCGTACTGCGCCTTACCCGGCTTTCCCCACAGACATGCAGGCGCAGTTCATGGCGATGAATGCCATTGCCGAGGGCAGTGCGATGGTGGTCGAGACCATATTCGAGAACCGGTTCATGCACGTACAGGAGCTGCGGCGCCTAGGCGCGCAAATCGAGGTGGAAGGCAACACTGCGGTGATCAAGGGCTGTGCTCAACTGGAAGGCGCGAGCATCATGGCGACCGATTTGCGTGCTTCGGCCAGCCTGGTCATCGCTGGTCTTGCTGCACAGGGCGAGACCATCGTGGACCGTATTTACCATCTGGATCGCGGCTACGAACATATCGAGGCTAAACTGTCGGTGTTGGGTGCCCAGATACGCCGGATCAAATAATAGATACGACGTATCATATACAGGGGTTTAATAATGATAACAATCGCATTATCCAAGGGGCGTATTTTCGAGGAAACGCTGCCGTTGCTGAACGCGGCTGGCATCACTGCTTCTGAAGATCCAGAATCCTCGCGCAAACTGATACTTTCGACCAATCGGCCCGATGTGCGCTTGATCATCGTGCGCGCTTCCGATGTGCCGACCTATGTTCAATACGGCGCGGCGGATATCGGGGTGGCGGGCAAGGATGTGTTGAACGAGCACGGTGGTACCGGTTTATATCAACCGCTGGATCTGAACATAGCCCGCTGCCGGATGATGGTCGCGGTGCGCGAAGGCTTCGATTACGAATCTGCGGTGCGCCAGGGTGCGCGCCTTCGCGTGGCGACCAAATACGTGCAGACCGCCAGGGCACACTTTGCCGCCAAAGGCGTGCATGTGGACCTGATCAAGCTGTATGGTTCGATGGAGTTGGGGCCGTTGGTCGGATTGTCGGACGCAATCGTGGACCTGGTGAGCAGCGGCAATACATTAAAGGCGAACCACCTCAAAGCAGTCGAACATATTCAGGACATATCGTCGCGGCTGGTGGTGAATCAGGCCGCGCTCAAACTGAAGCATGCGGCGATCCAGCCGATGTTGGATGTCTTTGCCAAAGCGATAACAAAATAATGGCCGCTGCAAAATGAAGATCAGACAATTATCCAGTCACGCCGCCGGCTTCAATGAGGACTTGAACAAGCTGCTTGCCTTTGAGGAAACTTCGGATGAAAACCTCGAAGCGGCTGTGGCAGGCATACTGGCGGATGTACGCAAGCGCGGAGACGCTGCGGTGCTGGAATATACCCGCAAGTTCGATCGCCTTGAATTACAGCATGCTGCGGCGATGGAGCTGCCTCGTGCCGACTTGCGCAACGCTTTTGACGGACTATCTGCCGAACAGCGCACTGCGCTGGAGCAGGCCGCGCAGCGCATCACTGATTATCACAGCAAGCAAGTGCAGGCCTCGTGGAGTTATTCCGATGGCGACGGCACGTTGCTCGGGCAGCAGGTGACCCCGCTGGATCGGGTCGGACTATATGTGCCTGGCGGCAAGGCTGCCTATCCGTCTTCGGTACTGATGAGCGCGCTGCCCGCAAAGGTGGCTGGAGTGAGCGAGTTGGTCATGGTGGTGCCGACGCCGGACGGGGTGAAGAACCCGCTGGTGCTGGCAGCGGCTCACCTGGCCAGAGTGGATCGTGTGTTTACGATCGGCGGCGCTCAGGCGGTGGCAGCATTGGCGTATGGCACTGCGACCATCCCCAGAGTGGACAAGATCGTCGGTCCCGGCAACGCTTATGTCGCATCCGCGAAACGCCGCGTGTTCGGCGTGTGCGGTATCGACATGATCGCTGGCCCTTCGGAAATCCTGGTGATCTGCGACGGTCAGACCGACCCGGACTGGATCGCGATGGACATGTTCTCGCAGGCCGAACATGACGAACTGGCGCAGGCGATACTGCTGTCGCCTGATGCGAAATTCATCGAAGCTGTGGCGAAAAGTGCCGACCGTTTGCTGGAGCAGATGCCGCGCCGCGACATCATCCGCACCGCGCTGGAACATCGCGGCGCGCTGATCCATGTCGCTGACCTTGACGAAGCCTGCGTGATCAGCAATCGCATCGCACCCGAACATCTCGAGCTTTCGGTGGCGGAGCCGCAAGTCTGGTTGTCCAAACTGAAGCACGCCGGCGCGATCTTCCTGGGCCGCTACACTTCCGAAGCGCTTGGCGATTATTGTGCCGGACCCAACCATGTGCTGCCGACATCAGGCACCGCGCGCTTTTCCTCGCCGCTGGGCGTGTACGATTTCCAGAAACGCAGCAGCCTGATCCAGGTATCAGCGCAAGGCGCGCAAAAACTCGGAGATATTGCCTCGGTTCTGGCGTTCGGCGAGGGATTGCAGGCACATGCTCTATCGGCGTTGTATAGAAAAGAGTCAAAGCCCTGAACCAAGGAAAGTGAGAATGGCTTCAAATGCACCGATTACTGCTCTAAAAGCCTGATTGCAAAATGTGGCGTGCCTGTGAACTCAGCGTGCTGCGGTAATACTTTTCGCTTCGTTCAGCAAGAAGTTCTTGAATGCCAATGCTGCGCCTGACAGGCGTTTGTTGCTGCGGTGCACGACAAACCACTGGCGCAACAGCGGGAAGTGTTCGACGTTGAGCAGCGCGAGCCGACCGGTCTCAAGTTCCAGTTCAATGCTGTGCAGCGACAGGATTCCCAGACCCATGCCTGCCTGCACCGCCTGTTTGATTGCTTCGTTGGTTTCCATCTCCATGCTGATGTGCGGCTGAATCTTGTGTTTCGCGAAAATCCGCTCCATTGCGCCTCGGGTGCCTGAACCCGGTTCGCGAGATAAGAATTTCTCGGTAGCGAGACGGGAGAATTGGATGCGCTTTTGTCCGGCGAGAGGATGTCCGGGCGAAGAAATTACCACCAGAGGGTTGTCCAGAAAGGATTCCGCGCTGACATCCATGCCTTCCGGAGGTTGCCCCATGATGGCCAGGTCGGTGCTGTTGTCTGCGAGCTGCTTGAGCACCGCATCGCGGTTTGCAACCAGAAGGTTTACATTGATGCCTGGATAGCGCTGGCAAAACCTGCCCAGCAATTGCGGGGTGAAATAGTTTGCGGTGTTGACCACCGACAAGGTTAGCTTGCCCTGTCCCGGTCCTTTCATCTCCTCGAATATCGCTTCCATCTCGGTGAGTTGCTGGGTGATGTTTCGGCTGTAATGAAGAAGTTCGCGACCGGCACCAGTCAAAAAGATCTTTTTGCCCATCTGCTCGAATAGTGGCAGACCAATGTTTTCCTCGAGCTGCTTGATCTGCATTGACACGGCCGGTTGCGAGAGATACAGCTGCTTTGCAGCGAGCGTGAAGTTGAGTTGGGTGGCCGCGGCTTCAAAAACCTTCAATTGTCGCAACGTAAGGTGTAACATCGTACCCCGCTCAATAAATAATGCATAAGCATTATGTTATCATAATTATCAAAACAATTGAGTTGTGCTTATGTTGGTCGATGGCTAAGATGCTTTCTATTGAGTAGCCGTTTTAACCGCGTCGCGTTGCGTCGCAATTTTTTATAAGGGAGTGTAATCATGGCAGTAAAAAAATATAGTGCTGGTGTAAAGGAATACCGTGCTACTTATTGGGAGCCGGAATACAAGATCAAGGACACCGATCTTCTGGCATGTTTCAAGATCACCCCTCAACCGGGTGTGGATCGCGAAGAGGTTGCTGCTGCGGTAGCCGCTGAATCTTCTACCGGAACATGGACCACGGTCTGGACCGACCTGCTGACAGACATGGACCACTACAAGGGCCGCGCCTATCGCATCGAGGACGTTCCCGGCGACGACACCTGTTTCTATGCATTCGTGGCTTATCCGATCGATCTTTTCGAAGAAGGCTCCGTGGTCAACGTGTTCACATCTTTGGTGGGCAACGTGTTCGGCTTCAAGGCTTTGCGCGCATTGCGTCTAGAGGACGTGCGTTTCCCGATCGCTTATGTTAAGACCTGCGGCGGCCCACCTTTGGGGATTCAGGTCGAGCGCGACATCATGAACAAATATGGCCGACCATTGCTGGGTTGCACAATCAAGCCAAAACTAGGCCTGTCAGCCAAGAACTATGGCCGTGCTGTATACGAATGCCTGCGAGGTGGACTGGATTTCACCAAGGATGATGAGAACGTCAACAGTCAGCCGTTCATGCGCTGGCGCCAGCGTTTTGACTTCGTGCAGGAGGCAACGCTGAAAGCCGAACGCGAAACCGGCGAACGCAAGGGCCATTACCTGAATGTGACCGCGCCTACGCCTGAAGAGATGTACAAGCGCGCTGAGTACGCAAAGGAAATTGGCGCGCCGATCATCATGCATGACTACATTACGGGTGGTTTCTGCGCCAATACAGGATTGGCAAACTGGTGCCGCGACAATGGCATGCTGTTGCACATACACCGTGCAATGCACGCCGTAATTGACCGTAACCCGCACCATGGTATTCACTTCCGCGTCTTGACCAAGATATTGCGCCTTTCCGGTGGCGATCACCTGCATACCGGAACAGTCGTCGGCAAACTGGAAGGCGACCGCGCTTCCACGCTGGGCTGGATCGATTTACTGCGTGATAGCTACGTTAAGGAAGACCGCTCGCGCGGCATATTCTTCGATCAGGATTGGGGTTCAATGCCCGGTGCGTTCGCTGTGGCATCTGGTGGCATTCATGTCTGGCACATGCCGGCCTTGGTGACCATTTTTGGTGACGACGCCGTGTTGCAGTTCGGTGGCGGCACACTGGGACATCCGTGGGGCAATGCAGCAGGTGCCGCGGCCAACCGCGTGGCACTGGAAGCTTGCGTGGAAGCGCGTAACGAAGGCCGTGAGCTGGAAAAGGAAGGCAAGGACATCCTGACCAACGCAGCGAAGAACAGTCCTGAATTGAAGATCGCCATGGAGACATGGAAGGAGATCAAGTTCGAATTCGACACGGTCGACAAGCTTGATGTAGCCCACAAGTAAACATTCAGTCGGCGGCGCATAGCGTTATGCGCCGCGAATTGATCAACAGACAATTACAGAGGAAATCAAAATGAGTGAAATGCAGGATTACAAATCACGCGTAAGTGACCCAAGCAGCCGCAAGTTCGAGACTTTTTCCTACCTGCCGGCGATGAAGGCAGACCAGATAAAGAAGCAGGTCGACTACATCGTCAAAAAGGGCTGGAATCCGGCTATCGAACATACTGAGCCCGAGCACCTGATGGACAACTACTGGTATATGTGGAAGCTGCCGATGTTCGGCGAAACAAATGTGGATGCGGTGCTGAAGGAAGCTGAAGCATGCCACAAGGCTAATCCGAACAACCACGTCCGTTTGCTGGCTTATGATAATTACAAGCAATCGCAAGGCGCTTCGATGGTGATCTACCGCGGCAAAACGGTTTAATCGCGCACGGGCAACCGAAATCGAATCCCCGGTGCCGCAAGGTAGCGGGGATTTTTTTCTGGGATGTCAAAAAAGGAATTAACGATATGAGCGACGTTATCAAGCAGTACAGAATTGAAGAAGAGCCATATTACCGTGCAGTAGCGGACGAGGTCGATCTTTACCAGGCGGCTTACTCGGTGCGGATGCCGATGATGCTGAAAGGGCCGACCGGTTGCGGGAAGACGCGGTTCGTCGAATACATGGCCTGGAAACTTGGCAAGCCATTGATCACCGTGGCTTGCAATGAAGACATGACCGCATCTGACTTGGTGGGCAGATTCTTGCTCGACGCACAAGGTACGCGCTGGCAGGATGGGCCGCTGGCTGTTGCCGCGCGATACGGCGCGATCTGCTATCTGGATGAAGTAGTCGAGGCGCGTCAGGATACTACTGTGGTGATACATCCGCTGACTGACAATCGCCGTGTGTTGCCATTGGAGAAAAAAGGTGAATTGGTTAGCGCTCACCCGGATTTTCAACTGGTAATTTCCTACAATCCAGGTTATCAAAGCCTGATGAAGGATTTGAAGCAATCCACCAAGCAACGATTTGGCGCACTGGATTTCAGCTATCCCTCTCATGATGTAGAGGCTGAGATCATTGCGCATGAATCCGGCATCAGTACCGAGATCGCGGGTAAGCTGGTGTCCATAGCCGAACGTGCACGCAACCTCAAAGGACATGGTTTGGACGAGGGAATTTCAACACGGATGCTGGTCTATGCTGGCAATCTGATAGCCAAAGGCGTGGAGGCCAAGGCCGCGTGTCGTGTGACGCTGGTGCGTCCGATCACAGACGATCCAGACATGCGCGATGCGCTGGATGCGGCGGTCACGACGTTCTTCTGATTCCCATATGCCCCTTTCACTGGAAAATCATAGCGAGCTGCTCGAGGAATTGGGCGCAAATGCAAGTGAGGTGCTGCAATCCTCATGGTATGAGGCAGCGCGTGTGTTCAGTCCGCAAGGCCTGGAGAACTATGTGCAGGGTGCGCGGGCTCTGAAAAATCTGGGACGCGGCAGCGAATTGGTAATCACCTTCATCCAGAGTGCGCCAAGCGTCGCCAAAGAGATCGGTGAGGATTCGGTGGTGGATTTGCTGGATGCGGTGATGGCTCTGGCTTCGAAAACCAGTGGCGCTATGCTGGAGACGATCGTCGCCACCGCACCGACTGCGGCCAAGCGCCTGGGAGATGCGGCCCTGTTTGGGGCATATCTGCAACTGGTAAACACACTGCTTAATCAGGTGCCGCGTGGCTTGCGCCCGATGTTGGAAAATCTGGAGTCTTTGCTTGGACAATTGACTCTTGGCGGATTGCGGCGCTGGGCAACCTGGGGCGCTCATGCGCACAAAACCAATTTTGAAGAGCAGACAAGTTATTTCAGTCTTAAATCCAAAGAATCCCTGGCAATGTTGCAAAAGGAGCGCAAGGGAACCCTGTTCGTCGATGTACAGCGGCGAATCAATATGTATTTGCGTGCCTTATGGGCGCGAGATTTTTTCATGCGCCCTACCAGCGGTGATTATGAATCGCGTGAAGGGTATCAGCCTTACATCGAGGATTACTTCATGTATTTGCCAGATGCTTTCGATGATTTTGAAGGGGTGTCAGGCTTGCAGCTGTATCGCGCCACGGCCGCACATTGCGCAGCCCACCTGGTTTATACCCGCGAGCCTATATCGGCCGAGGCGTTAAATGCGCTGCAGATGGCAGTTATCAGCGTGATCGAGGACGCACGTGTTGAGACGCTTTCTATTCGAGAGTTTCCCGGCTTGAAGCAGTTATGGGCGATGCAGCATACCGCGCGAGCGGACCAAGCCGGCACGGTGGGTGATTATCTGAACCGTCTTGCACGTGCATTGCTGGATGGCGATTATCGTGATGAAGACCCATGGATTGCAGAAGGGAGAGCTCTGTTTGCCCAAGCCGCTGACCGGCTGGAAGATAATATGGTTTCCTGGGAGATCGGTGTGTCTCTGGCGCATGGTTTGCAGCAAAAGCGCATTGCATTCAATCCCCGCACCGACTTGTTGAGTGCGCCTTATCGCGATGACAATCGTTATTTCTGGGCCTTCGAGGAATTCGATTTCAACAAGTCTCAGTCTGCTGGTTTCGAGACGATCAAGCAAGTACGCAAGCATGTCTCTGTGATGGAGTTCGCAAATGAAGTCGATTGCGAAACTGCGGGGGATGATGCCCAAGAAATCTGGGTGATGTCGGAGGAATTCTTTCCTTACGAAGATAATGGTGTCAGCTACAACGAGTCTGAAGGCAAGGCGCCAATATCGGAACCATATCACTATGCGGAGTGGGACTACCAGATCCAACTGGAGCGACCGGCTTGGGCAACGGTGCTGGAAAAGCGCCCCAAAGCAGGCGACCTGCAACTGATAGACCAGATTACCGCGGACAACAAACGCATAGCATCGCGCCTGAAGTTCTTGCTCGATGCCATGCAGCCTCAGGGCGTACAGCGCATCCGCAAACTTGAAGACGGCGATGAAATCGATATCAATGCCGCAATCGGCAGCATGATAGATTTTCGCATGGGCATCCAGCCAGACCCGCGCATCATGATGCGCTCAGTGCGCAAGGTGCGCGATATTTCGGTGCTGGTGCTGCTGGATCTTTCCGAATCGACCAACGAAAAAGTGCTGGGACAGGATCAGACCGTTCTGGACCTGACACGGCAGGCCTGCGTGTTGCTGTCCGATGCGATACACAAGATCGGTGATCCGTTCGCGATCCATGGTTTCTGTTCCGACGGTCGGCACGATGTGGAATATTATCGTTACAAGGATTTTGATCAGCCATACAATGAGACTCCGAAGGCCCGGCTTGCAGGAATGACCGGCCAGCTGTCCACGCGCATGGGCGCGGCAATACGCCATGCAGCGCATTACCTGCGCTTGCAGCGATCAACCAAGAAACTATTGATGGTAATCACTGATGGTGAACCGGCAGACATCGATGTGCGCGACCCGCAGTATCTGCGTTACGATACGAAGAAGGCGGTAGAAGATGCCGCTCGAAACGGCATCACAACTTTTTGCATGACGCTGGATCCGCGCGCAGATCAATATGTTTCTCGGATCTTTGGCACCAAGAATTACATGGTGGTCGATCACGTTGAGCGACTTCCAGAGAAGCTGCCTTTGCTCTATGCCGGATTAACGAGGTAATAATCATGGAACCATTACGCTATGCAGGTCTGCTCAACGACGAAAACGGCGGCATGACCCATTGGGGGAAGATGATCAAGGATGCATGGGTGTTTGGCCTTATTCCCGATACGGAAGATTGCTCCGGTTGGACAGAAGGCCAGATGCAAGCTTTGTACGAGCAGCTTTGGGCGGAATGGGAAAAGTACGCGCACTTACCTAGCCGCTTGCCGGACGAATTGCAACGGCGTTTCGTGCGCATCCATCAGGAAGCAATTGAACGAGCAGAAGCAAAAGGCTGGAATCCTGAGCTGGGTGATGATGATTAGTGGGTGATGTCCAGCTTGATGATACGAGCTGAGCTCGAGGGAACATCTTTGGCTGCCAGTGCCTTGAGTGCCGCCGGGAATTCCCCCAGCAGACGTTGCATGGTTTCCTTTGCATTCTGGTTGTAGAACACGGCTTCGTAAGGAACCGGCTCGCTCAGCGTGCTGCGTTGCTGCGGACAAAAATTTTGCCAGGCAATATCAACTAGGCTTTTGTGTTCCGCATCCAAGAAAACGATTTCTTCCCGATCAATAACTGCAAGGAACTGCATGCTGCGGATCGGCACGAACACCACGCCATCCTTGCTGTGTTCAAGCAGCAAATGCGCAGTGTTATAGACTACGGCAGGGAGGAGTCGCGAGTCGCGGCCTAATTCGGTGTCTCGGTAGCAGGTTATTTCCATGGAGCCTCCGTCGGATTGGGTGATCCCCACTGTCTGCAAGGCAAATTACTCTAGTTATCTGATGGTATTTGACGTACCTTTGAACATTTCAGCGCTCTATGCGATAGTCGATTGAGGGGGCAGCGTTCTGAGCTTTCATTCTCAATGATCGTGACCAACAGGATAACACCGAATCACGAAATGTTTTGATGGAGGCGCTGGACGGCAAACCAACCCTTAAACGAAATCAGTTTGACATGCAAGTCGGTGGTGGGCATAATCGCGGGTTCTGTTTGGAGGGGTTCCCGAGCGGTCAAAGGGATCAGACTGTAAATCTGACGGCTCAGCCTTCGAAGGTTCGAATCCTTCCCCCTCCACCAATGTAATAGGCATTGCTTTGCAGTATTGTGGGTGGATTTTACTGGCGTTGGCAAAGGCTAGTGTTGTGGGCCGATGCGTTGGTGGAGCTTATATATTGTTTGGGGGCGCTGCGGGT
>Ga0224495_10000653_pt1 | contig 26450 bp, 25 predicted proteins | sample SF_Jul11_sed_USG_FD_168128 | JGI IMG/M metagenome (GOLD analysis project Ga0224495, IMG submission 168128) | Sediment microbial communities from San Francisco Bay, California, United States - SF_Jul11_sed_USGS_4_1 | ecosystem: Environmental > Aquatic > Marine > Sediment | place: USA: California...
CAGACTTTAATTTATTATAGTCTTCTTGCGATTTAATTTCCACACGATTTTCTTGCGATTGAATCGGAGTAAATTTTTGAGGATTTTCTATGATTTGAATTTCTTGTTTAGCGGCACTATTAAAATCTGTAAGAATTTTTTCAATATCTTCTAAATTTTGTTTGAATAAAAAGTGACTCATATTTGGATCAATTGATCCCAATGTGCTTGCCAACAAGTCTAATTCTTTTTCAGAAACTGATCCTAATGCAGCCCCAGTAGGTGATGCTGCTCTCATGTCTGCCAATGCTTTAAATGCAATGTTTCCTTGAAGCGTTTTAACTAATTTTCTTATATCTGCCGCATCACTTGCTGGAATCCATTGTAAAATTGTTCCCGTAAATCCTGTTGCGGGAGAAGCACCTTCATAAATGCTTTTAATTTGCTTAATAGTTTTAAGCATTATATCATTTGTTTGAAGAGGTTGTTTTAAAATCTGTATTTTCTTTTCCTTTGGCAATTCAGGTTCAAGATCATATGTGATTTTGCCAGTTGCGTCTTTTTTGGCAGATTTAATTTTTAATCCTTCTGGAACACTAGTAGACGAAATTTGTTTTGGCGTTGGAGGATCAATAACGTAAAAAGTTTGACCATCAACAGTCTCTTGCTTAATTGGATTTACATCATAATCGGGAAGCATTTTAGCAAGCATCTTGTTGGCTTGCTCGGCATCCTGCCATGACTCGTATGCATTAGATACTAAATCGTCTGGTCGAATGCTTGCCATTTCTGGCATTGGGGCAGGCATTGCTGCCTCTTCTTTTGCAATTACGTCTTCAATCCATTGCCTGCGATAACTTGTCGGAAGCTCGCGTTCTTGCTTTGCAAATTTAGCAAATTCACTCATTTGTTGTGGCGTTTGCGGAACAGCAGGAGTCATTGCGCTTGCTTGCGTTTGTGCTGTAAGAACATCTTTCCCACCAACGTCAGGAGTTCCGTATGCTGTAGACGATGCTAAAAGGGTCTGCATTTCTGGAGGAACCATTGCTGTAGGTTCCTGCAATTGCCTGCCCTCTGGTGTCATTGCAAATCCAGAGAACAATCTCTTTTGAGGTTCTGGAAGTGGAATGTCCCGCAAACTGCTGACGCTCTGACCATCTGGAATGATAAAATCTGGGCCAATGCTAAAATCAACTGCTTTAGGCAATTCTGGTTCTACAACTTTATTTTTTGGCTTTTCAGTGTTCTGGAACACTCCAGAAGGCAATATCCTTTTAGGTTCCACATTGCCACCACGATCTTGAATCAATGATTTAAGATTTTCTGTCCTATACAATTCATACAATTTTTCTTCAGGAGTCTTCTCTGCTTTGATTTCAGCAATCTCTTTTTCGCGTTCATGCTTTGTTGTGAGTGCTATGCCTGCTTTTCTTTCCTCTTCTTTATCCTTAAACGCCTTGATAATAGGTTCAGCGAACGCTTGGAACCCCTTTGCCGCACCCATGCTGACTAACTCCTGCTGCGCGGATGGAACCTCGTATTTTGGCATTGGAGTAAACTGAACGCTTACTCCAACGTCAAGAGCTTTCAACGCAGAAAGAGGACTCGCTCCAAGATTTGCGGTCTGAGGAGAGTATGAATAGCCACCAGTAGGGAGTGCCATAGGTTAAACCCCGCCAAATGTTAGTCCAGATGCGGAAGGAATTGCGAATTGGTTTATTCGAGAAGTGCCACCACCCGATCCTTGGTTTGCCATTGCCGTTGTCATTGCAGGGTTAACCATGGTTGGTGGTACGTTAGCACCTGTAGATGGCAGTACTCCAGATGCTGCTCCAAGATTGGAAAGCGCACCAGCGCGAGCAGTATTGATGTCATAGCCAGTTCCAGTTGCTGCCGCTCCTGCGCCTTGTGCCGCAATCAAGCTACGTTGAAGCGCAGCAGCATCCTCTGCGGCCTTTAGTGCATTCATGCCACTAATCGATTGCTGGGCGCGTTGCGACCCCTCACGCGCAAGCATTGACGCTTGCTGGTTTTGAGCCTCAATCATAGCGTTGCGTTGAGAAAGATCCGTTTCGCGGCGTGCGCGAGCTGACTCCTCTCTATTTTGACGCATTTGTTCCAGCAACACTGGTGTGTTGTCTGGTGGTGGTGGTGGTGTGGGCATTGATCCTCCTCCCATAATATTACTCCTTAATTTTAATGTTGATTGTTGTTTTTATTGTTAGTGAAATATATAATATATTTCAAATTGTCAATTTACTTCTTGCCTCTTTGCATAAGTCTGATCCGGGCTGGAATTTCCTGCAAGAATTCGGCCTGTCTGCATATACCATGCAGCACACCTTCTCACCAACTTTTCCGTCCAAGGCAATGCATCGAGAATCAGTAGTCTTCATAAGCGGATAGTCTTGCCTTTGCATTTCTTGCGGGATGCCAGTCGCATCAGATCGATCTCGTCGCAGCACGGGCCAAGACCATTTAAAGCAACAACAAGCCCCACACTTTTCGCAATCGTATTCATCGTTCATTAATATTAAAGCGGCCTGCGTACTTGAGCATAGGGATTAAATTGACCGCCGGGGGATGTTGCTTTATTTCCAAACTTGTTGCCATAAGCACCAATTACAGAAGTGCCAATCGATTTAAATGCATCGGCCCAGCCTTGAGATACCTTTTCCTCTCCAGACTCTGGAACATCGTATCCACCCATCGATGAAAAGTTAAGACTGCCACTTCCATCGCTACTTCCATCGCTACTTCCGCGCTGCATGGCTGACCACGCTGAAGCGGAATCAGACCTCGATTTAGCAGCTCGTTCATATTGGGATGCTGCTGTTTCACCAATCTTTCCAAACGCATTTTTAAAGGCATCTCCCATTTGGTTCTGTTGTTGCTTTTGGGGATTGTAGTCTGGCCTTGGTTGCGCTCCAGTTCCTAGTTTTCCAGAAAAGAAGTTTTGAACTGTGTCACCAGTTCTACCAATTGAATTTGATGCGCTACCAAGCAGTCCACCGAATTGACTATTTAGCACTGGTGTTGCTGCCCCTGTTGTATTTGCTGGTTGTGATCCACCCATAATGTTATTCTTCTTTGTTGTTCCAAGTTACTGGCTTAAATCCTAAGTCTGGTATTACGATATCATCGTAAGGCGCAAGATGCGAAATATTTGTGATTTTTGCTTTTAGCTTTGGGCAATCGACGTGTTGTCCTTGGTGACGATCAACGCAATTAAGGCAGACAGGATAAAAATCGGCATTCAATGACTTATCTGGATTATTCATCCATCCGTTCTTGCCTTTGACATATCGTGTTGGGTCTGGTTTTACGTTGTTTGTCTCTAGGTACTCGTAAACATCCTCGTCAGTCCAATCTTTTAAAAGATAAAGTGACACGGGATTTCCATCGACGTGACGAATATCTTGCGCCAGTGGCACATGACCCTTAATCAAATCTGTGTCGGTATATTTAGTTCCAATCCATACTGCATTCCACGGGAAATTAAAATTTCCAGTTGGACGCATTAAAAAATCATCAACTCCACACATATATGGTTCATTTTCTTTAGGACGTTCTGTTCCCAAAGAAAGAATAATACTATTTTGACCCCATTGAAAATAATGAAGTAGATCAAAGCGAACTTCACCTGTTTCAACATCTGGCCCATCTGCAAGAGTATGTTTAAATGCTGGATACTCATATACAGATAATTGCCAATCTTTAATTAACTTGTCTGAATATGCATATCTTTCGCGAAATTTGGGTTGTCTAAACTGAACAACTGGAATATCAATTCCACATTTAAATTTTAAAAAGTGTAAAAGGACAGTTGAATCCTTTCCGCCAGACCAAAAAATGACCGAATTGGGCCATTGCTTGTTCCAATTAACTGCTTTATGGATTGTTTTATGTATTAGGTTTTTCATTAAATAATAACCGCAGCACCAAGAGCTGCACCACCAACTGCTCCACCCGCACTAAGCCATGAACCAGTTGCTGAATTTTTGCTTTGTGCGTTTTGGGCCATGACTTGGTTCATCATGTTATTGTAATTTTGAGTATCGGCAACATTTGCAGCGTGAGCAGATTGAATGTTACCCATAGAGCGGTTGATTGCGTCTTGAGCAGTTTGACCTAGACCTTGCGCTCCAGACAGGAGTCCACGTTGCCAATCTTGTAAGCCTTGTAGGTTCTGTCCTCTTGCGGCCTGTTGTGCAGCAATCAACGAGCTGGGGTCAATGCCCCCCTGCATTTGAGTTGCATCAAGATACTTTTGACGCAAAGCCAAGTCTTCCAAAGCAATCTGCCTTCCTTGTGCCGTGGATTGGTCGAACATTGCAGACCTTCCAATAGTGGATCCCATATCCAATCCAGTTCCCATCATTTGAGCCAATCCCTTGGTCTTTGCCCATTGGCTCAACTTGTCTTGCCAACTCTCAGGGGAGGTTAACTTCTCAACAGTCTCACCCATTCCTGCTCGCATCCTTGCTGTTTCTGGATCTACGGACTCTTCAAATTGCCGTGCGCGATTGGCATTCTCAATTCCTAACTCAAAAGCCTGTTGTGAAACTTGGGATGGATCAAATGTTTGCTCAATTGGTTTTAATTGTGATGTTAATTCAAGAAATCTAGCTTGAGATGCAAGGCCACCATACATTCCTTTGTTTGCCTCGGATGCCATCATCATATTGAGTTCTGGACGAGGACGTTGAATTTGAGGAGTATATGTTTTGCCACCCATAAGTTTATTAAGCTAAAGAGTAAACTTCTCTTTTGAGAGGAGTCAACCCTAATTTTTCAATTATTTGGTTTGTAAAGTTAGGTCGTTCATCTGCTAATGGAACACCGATGAATCCCGGTGAGTTTGAAAGTTGCGAATGTGCCTTCCAGTCACTCATAACCTGTATAACATCTTGTGGTCTTGTATACTTTGGATGAAATGCTGGATAAATTGTAGGTATAAAAACATGATCAGAATATCCAAATAACACACCATTACGATAATGTGCATATACATTAATATTAGGATGCTCTATGATCTTATGATTAAATTCTTCAGAAAAATCAACGAGTTCTAAGAATTCATTAGTTCCATTTTGCAGAAGTTTATATTCAATTTGTGGCCTCATATGTATTAATTAAATCCAACCAGAATGTCATCTGGATTGGCTATTGTTTGTGTATAGTTCGCAAATCTGTCAGCCTGTTCTTTCAGAATATTATTGCGGGTAGAGTTACTACCACAGAGCGCACATGGCAAGCAATTATTTTGACCAGTCGTAAATGGAATTGAAGAATAAATTGGAACCACGGGATCATCACCAAATGGCGATATGAACTTGTTTGGGAAGTTCGACACTTCTTTAGTTGCTGTAATGATGCTTGGCATATTAACAAGGATTCTGCGCTTTAAATTGTTGTGCAGCGGAGGTTGCCGATTGCATTGCAAGCACTCCTGCCTCCTCTTGAGCGTGTTCAAAACTGATGTAAGACAAAAATGTTGCTGATGCAGTGGCCGAAATTGATTTCGTTGGATCAGCATCACAGATTAGCGTGACTGTCTTCCAAACTTTTGCACTGTAGGAGTTATCATTTGCGGATTGTTGTTCGTATGGGTTTGGAAGCAAATCAATCGACAATGTTTCACCAGTCTGTGCAACAACGCACGATTTTGTTTCATCGCCCTGCGGCACACCAGTTGATTTTTCTTGCCAAGGATCCATGAAGAGTCTAACAATCTCAACTCCGAATTCACCGCACCACTCGATTAGTAGCGAGAATGCCTTATCGACATCGTCTGTCAGATATGACTCGCAGGTAGAAACAAGTGAATTGCGTTGCGCTGATTCAGTCGTGAGTCTTCTATATTGGGAGTTCAAAAACCCTAGATTCTTAATCTCGGATTCATATGGGGTATTTTCCCACTGGTAGTCAGAAGTGACTGCCAGAATGCGCTTCTCTAGGATTGGGTTGTATGACCCCTTGCTGCCCCTGTAAGACACTTTTAAGTCAACTGTTCCACCAATCTGCGTGGATTCGATTTCAGCGTAGATAAACTTCTTTAAATCCATCTCATCACCAAGCAATGGAGTTTCAAACTGCGAGTAAATGCGATTGTAAAGTGTTGTTGTGGTTTTGTCTGGATTGATCTGAAGGTAAGAATCAACTCGTTCTGGCTGGAATGATTCCCAGAGATGGTTGAATGAACCATCATTTGTTGCTGCGTAATCCACAGAAAAATGGAAACACCTAGATTGCCCGTCAATAACACCTGTAGTCCATTCTACTGGACGTGTGCCTGTCCAAACTCCAGACCATGCAGGAAATCTATTTTCCCCACCACTCCATTCTGAAGCGGTGGCATAATCCATAACCATTGTATCTGAATTAAGGGTCTGCAAGTAAGGGATTGAATAGAGCAAATAATTTTCAAATCCAGTAGCACAAATCTTTGTTGGGTCAGCGGCCATCAGTCTCTTTGCTCTTGCCATCTCAACGTCTTTATAAAGCACTTGCGAAGATAAATACGATGTTGCTGCAATGTCACCTGTCATCAGTCCACCCTGAGCATACCACCACATTTGACCCGCTTGAAAAGCAATTGATTTTCCTGCAACGCAACCAACAGTTGGGTAAAGAGTCGATTGGAAGTTTTCGGTAGTGACCCATTGATCTCGATCAAGGATTCCCGATTTAAGCTGGAAAGTAGAACGATCCGTAAAGACAATCAATCGGGTGGACGTATCTTGACCGACATAACTTGTCATGCCAGTGATAGGACGCGAAAAACTAAAGTCACCACGGGAAGTGCCTGTTGTACGTTCTTGGAATGAGGTTGGATCACCTAAGTCAGATGCAATCACAATATTCTTGTCAGCAATCCACATTCTGTTGCCAGAGTATGCCATCCAATATCCTACTGGAATTGTAGAGAGTTGAAAGCCTGCCTTATCAGAACCATCCCAGTACGAAGGGTATGAAATGCCATCTTGGATCATAACAATTCGATGTGCTGGGGTAGCGAATTCTTGAGATCCAGTAGATAGATTGGCTGAACGTGTGGCAAGTTCAAATACGAATTGATCAACGTCTGGTGACATCGCAATGTTTTTAAGCCGAAAATCTTCCCAGTTGCTTGGCTGAACTAGAGGGAATGGAGAGAAATAGACTTTTCCGTTTACCGCAAAAACCATGTAGGACAACTCGCTTGCAATTACGCCATTTCCATCCACGTCGAATATTTTAGCTGGAGTTGTTGTAATAACCCCATCTCGATCTTGCGTGAGTGCGGCTTCCTTTTGTTTGTTAGAGGAAAACAAGATGCCACCTTGGAAATTGCCAGCGGGAAGGGAAAGCTGCATTTTATGCCCGGGTCTTGTTTGCACGATGCCACCACGGAAAGTTACATTGACCCCCCACTTGCATTGGTTCTCAGGCAATAACCAAGGATTCCTAACAGAATTAACTCCCTGAATCCATCCTGATGATACCTTTTTAAGTCTGCCTGATGTAATGTTTTCACTTTTCATTGCTAGAACATAACTGGATCAGTACCATCACCATACGTCAAATTATTAATTTGTGGTGGAACAAAAGCGTGGCCATCTTGGTGTTCTTGCTGATTCTTCAGATATGCCAAAGAAAACCCCCAATAGCGTAGTGCTTGTTCAGCAAAATCCTTGTCCTCAAGGTCGCAAGCATGAACGGCAGTAATGATTGCGCGGGTATGCTCAATTGGAATGAAGTCGTATCTGCTAGTTATTACTGGAGGTTTAATCCTATAGGCAATTCTTGCCCACGCGCATGGTTTTCCAATGCGAATCCTGCGGTATTGCGGATTTACTTCGGTGGGATGGTATTGTCCAATCAGAGTCAAATCATTGCTGCGTCCGTAGTCCATTGCATACAAGCTAACAAATCCATCTGTAAGAGGTTTTTGAATGTTAGCAACACTTTTCACTAAGATTGGATCTTGAATTGCATCGACGAAGAATTTGCTATCCGTGGATAACCCGCTAGTCAAAAATGAAATCCTTCCAGTTGCGCTAGTTAAGTTTTGAGATTGTAACTTGGTTGTATACAATTCAAATTCATCATTGTCGATTCGACGAACAAAGTATGTCGTTCCTGCCACAAGCCCAGATGGAAGCACATCACCTGAATCGGCTCGTACAGTCACAGACTGCCCTGTCGTGTAAAGCGAAGCGTCAGCAATGATGCTAGTGGATGGGGATGCCGTAAATGTGCGTTGAATATCTAGCGACAATTGACCAGTTCCGGGTGTTGTAATCGGAACCAGAATACCTCCAGAATACACATTAACACTATCTCCAATGATCTTAACTTGGTAGTCCGTTCCAACAACCAATGGAGTTGGCAAAACTCCGCTTGTTGAAAACTTCACGCTTTCATTTTCCGACAAGAATTGAACGGAAGAAGGTTGAATTAGATTGTTGTATGGAAGCGGGGAAACAGAGAATCTTTTCGCGTAGTACGATTGACCAGTCCCAAATGACACCACGCTAATCAAGCCAGTTGTTCCACCAGCAATAGCATTTGCAGATGACGTGTATGCCCTAGCAACTGATGTAGATGATACATTTAGGTATGCTGGAGTCGCTCCATTATCAATTGCTGGGCTTGTTGTTGGTAACAAATAATCCGTTCCCCAGTAAATGGTTTCTGGAGTTGTTAGATTAGTAAAATCACCTAACCAGTTATTGGTAAACGCAACTCCAAAAACGCGAGATAGTACAACATAGAATGTTCCAGTTGGAGCAGATGTGATATTAATTTTAGAAAAGTCAGCATTTTTAACTGTAAACACTCCAGTAGATGAATTTAATGGAGTTTCTGCGCGATATGATGTTCCAGACAATAATGGAGATGGAAGCGTTCCAGTAGACGAAAACTGAACAAACACTCCAGTGGATGGAGTTATAGAAACTGTTGGTGGACTCGTATATCCAGTTCCACTTGTTATTACATTAAGAGAAGTGACAATTCCACCTGCAATGTTTGCTGTTGCAGTTGCTCCAGATCCACCACCTCCAGTTATTTCAACCTGCGGAGCATTTACATATCCAGAACCTCCAGAGATTTGAGTGAATCCAACAACAAATGATGTTTGAATTGTAGCGTTTGCAACTGCTTGAGTTCCAGTTTTAAGTTTAACATTTAATGTTCCAGTTGCAGGAGAAGAAAACGCTTCTTTGGTTCCAGTTGCAGGTGTTGTTAGTGAAGACGAAACAGTATAAGTAAATGTTGTTCCAGATGCGGTTAATAGCGTTTTATTTCCATTGTATCCATCTGGATCAGCTCCACTAATTGCAATAACCTGACCAGCAGCAAAGCCATGTGCAGCAGATGTTGTTCCTGTTGCAGTTGTGGATACTCGCGTTAGGTTTGTTATTGAAACTGTTTGTCCAATTTCAGTAATTAGCTGATATGTAAATGATGTGGAACTTAATACTGTGACCACGAAATCGCCATTGTAAGCGGATTGATCTGCTCCAGATATTGTGACTGTATCACCAGTTCTATAGCTATGATTGCCAGATGTATTAACAGTAACTGTAATACCATTTGTAACCATTGATGTAATGTTAATTAATGGAGATACAGGAGGAGAAGAAATTGTTACAGAAGGTGCGGTTGTGTATCCGAAGCCGGGGTCTTCAATTACAATCGAGGACAACTGGTATGTGATAGAATTGCGAATAGCATATCCAGTCGCAGTTCTAACGGAGATTGTGCTTCCAGATGGTGGTGCTGGAGGAGCAGAAAATGTCACTGTAGGGTCGGCGGTGTATCCAGAACCTTGATCAGACAAGTTAACTGAAGTAACACTTCCAACCACGATGGGAGTGAAGTTTGCTCCAGCTCCAGATGGGGACGCAATGGAAAGACCCGGTGCGGTAATCTGGCTGGATTCTCCTGCCACAGCAGATGCTGGGATTAACTTAATAAGTGAAATTGTACCAACTCCAGCGGAAGTGATCTGAATTGGGTTTACGAAATTCGTAGGAGAAGATGCAAGTGCATCCGCTTGTGTCGTGTGAATCGAAACTGCTTTTGTGTCTACAATATTGACAAAGTAGTTTTGATTGGCAATTAGAGGTTGAGGAAGCGTTCCTCCAGATGTAAATACTTGAACTTGGTCGCCTTGTGTTAGCAGGTGATCTATGCTAAATGTTAACTTTGTCTCTGGAACTATTTCCTTTCGGATATCGACATTGATTGGGTTTGTTGATCCAGTAGTGTGTACCTCGTTAACATTTGCTTGTGCGTCAGAGATCGAGCTAAAAATCTGAAGGTGCGTTGCATCGAGAAGATTTCCAAAGTAGGTAACTCCAGATTTAATCCCAATAGGTAAAGTTTGCCCAGATGGAAAAGTAATTGGATTTGCAGTCGTAATTTCGATAGTAGGAGCAGACGCGAATTGAAGAGCGGTAACGACAAGTGAAGTCCTTGAATCAAGAAATTTCAATGGCCCTGCTCCCACTATACTTTGGAGGGAAAGTGGATAATTACCTGCCTGTGCATTGAGAGAATCGTTGTAGATTTGGATCGTTAAAGCATCGAGAACACCAATGTAATACGTTTGACCATTGGAAAGCGGAACTGGGATAGTGCCAGAAATCGCAGTAATAGTCATTCCTTGCCCAGAATTGAGCGTGTGAGGGGTTGTGGACGCAAACTTGCTAATCGGGCTTATAACAACCTCACGGGTGCGAATAGTAGCATCATCAGGAGCAATCGTTCCGTATGCAAAGTCAGATTGAGAATGGATTGGAATAAGCAACCCATCGACACCAGTGCCATCTTTGAGTTGGCTACGAATATCTCGGTTGTTGGAATCTGTTCCAGTTACGCGAATGATCTTGCCTACGTCATTTTCGCTTTCGGCAATCGCTACCAACTGCGAGGGTTGGATAATCTGCATCAATGTGGCTACATAGCCTCGGTCATCCCATGCCCATTCTACAGTGTTGAACTTACCACCTTTGTTGACATGGTATTGGAATAGACGATTGCGGAAGTAAACTGGGGAACCATCTACATTAACCGCAAGGGGAACATCTATTCCACGGGGAAGAGCTATTGTGCAACCATCCCATCCTGTGCAAACATCAACATCAGCAGTGGATTGCATCCAATGCCCAGACTCCATAAGCGTCTGGACAGCTTGCGTGATTTTGCGGTAAACTCTTTTTTCGTCAGTAGTTCCTAAAATCTCCGCACATTCCTCAAAGATTTGATCGACAAACATGACGATAAATTAGCGAATGGAACCTTCGGATGCAATAGAATTCAGAAAATCTTCTTCGCTTGCCATTGCTGCATTTTCAGCAGCAGGTGCTTTGCCTTCTAGCGATTCAGTTACCGCCTTTTGACCCTCAACATCAGCGGCAAGAGCATCGATAACACCAGCGAGTTGCATGGCAATACTATGCAGTTCGTCGAACTTGGATTTAGCAACAGAGATAGTTACAGCACCCTCTTCTGCCATTGGAGAAGGGATTCCGCTCATGTCTTCGGGAAGATCCATTCCCATTGCTGGTTCGGGCATTGCTGCCTCAGTTGTTGGTTGTGCCATAAATTAATCTTCCTCTTTCTCACCACCGATTTCAATCTCGATTTTAGTTGTTGGTTTTGCAGATTCAGCTTCTTCTAGTCCAGAATCGATAGCCTCTTCGTCATTCATCTCGTCTTCCATTTCTGGTGAAGACTTGTCTGCTTTGATTCCGCAGATGCAAAGCTCAACGCAATGACGCTTGGTTTCTTTTCCATCGCGCATGGTTGTTTCATCCTTCTCCATAGTCTTTTTGAACACAATGGTAGCAGTTCCCTCTTTGGGAAGGTTTTTAAGCCCCTCTGCGTTCTCAAAATAAAGGGATGGGTAATGGTAGTCGCTTTTAGGTATTGCCATTTCTGGCATCGACATTGGCTTTACCTCCTCACCCAGATCAGTAAATCCAGATGGAAGGTCATATTTTTCTTTAGCGTATGGCATAGTGTAAGATTATTGTTAATGTAATTACAATTATAGATGGTATTGTCAAGTCAGCAAGAAATGCTTTCAGCGTCCAGTATTTCGGATTGAACCCACCAAACACACTCATATCTTTTCTTAACTTGCTTGGGGATGCCTCAATTGCACGATACTCTGCTTGAGCAATCTCCCTACCTGCGAAGAAAAAAATCCCAGCAATAGCACCAATAAACGGATTCTTTGTCAAAGCATATCCGATTCCTTGGAGTGCAAGGCAGATTAGGATATGAGATATGTTAATGAAGTTTTTCATAAATCAGCATCAGGGCCATGTTTTTCAACATAGTCTCTGATTTCTTTTTCTTTTTCAGAATACTCTTTTTCTTTATTGTCTTCCATTTTTATTTAACGATATAACCAAATGAAAATGAATATGCCGTAGCTACTGTTTGAGTTAATGTTGCTCTAAACAATGCTTGATCGTTCGTTGCATCTGCAATAATGCAACCATTATCAGTATCTTGATTTCCAGAACTATATGTGCTAAATGTTCCTCCAAGATTATTTGATGAAGTAAGATTGCTTGCAACAGGAAGTGTTATTCTCCATTCTGTAGCTCCAGTAGCAGTTGCATCAACAGTAACAGCACCACTAACCATTACATAATTCCCAATCCTTGCATATTGGCATCCAGTTGGAGTAATTGTTGTAACATTTGTTACTCCAGTTCCCGCTGGTGTGTATGTTCCGCTAAATATATTACCATAAGAATTTGGAGGAGCTGGTTGTTGACTGGGGCTTGTTGCGTTTACATTTACATCAGCAATTTGAATTCCATTATTTATTTGTTTTTTGCTATCAAGCAAAATATAATCTGTTGCAAGTTTTGTTGGGTCATAATCTCCTGATGCAAAAAGATTTAATGCAGCATATCCAACAGTCATCCTATTTAGTCCATTAATATTTGCATATTCAACTCCAGAAAAATTTGATCCAAATCTACGCTGATACTTAACATTTAAATTGTTAAGTTTGTAATTAGCTCCACACTCAATATTAAATTGATTAATGTCTCCACCATTTATGTTACAATAAAAAACACAACCAGTAAAAGTATTATTTGGAACATAGAAATCCCATCCAAGAATATTTACTGTTCCAGTTTGATTGCTTACAAATGATTTGTTAATATCGAATTGATTTGCTGAAACCCAAGTAGCCAATGCTTCACCATTGTAATTTGTTGTTCCACTAATATCAACTCTATAATTATGAGTTTCTGGTAGTAAATGATTTCCGTTTACAGTTACCCTTGCATTGCCGCTTCCATTATTTGCAATAGATGTAATTGAAAATACTCTATCATCATAAGCATTTTCAAGAGAGTTATTGGACATAAAAATTTGTCCAACCCTTTCATCTCTTGTTGAAGTCCAATTTGGTTTTGCTAAAACATTTACACCATTGCCAATAATTTTATTATTAGAAGTCAAATGCGTTCCGTGATTTTGGCAATAAATTCCAACTCCGCCAAAACCCGTGTTTTCTGCTGTCCCGATATTTCGGTTATCAACAATAATATTGTTGGCAATAATAGTGTCTCCGCGATCCCATGAGAATGCATTTAGCATTCCATCAGGCACGCTTATATCGTTAGCAAGCCAAATTCCATTCTTGTTTCCACTTAAATAACAATTTGTAATACTATCAAATGCCCCAGTATCCGTTATGGCAATGGCATTCATTTTGTTAGATATTGTAAGACCGGAAATAATTGTTCCAACACGCGAAGAAAGCGTTGCAAATCTTTGATTATCTGATCTTTCATCATCAATCCATATACCATACTGATTGACTCCAGACGAGAATGCGCCATACATTTCAAAGTCTTGTATTTTACAATAACTGTGAACAACTTTTATGCAGGCATGGACTATTTTTGTAATTTTAGGCCCAGCACCAAAAATTAATTGGCCGTTAACGGCAGTTTTTAATATTGAATCTGTTGGAAGGCTATATGTTCCAGCAGGCAAATAGACATTTTTACCTGTGTTTATAGCATTTTGAATTGCATTTAATGTTGTTGTTGCATTTGCGCTTGAACCATTATTGAATGCACCAAAATCCAGAACATTCACTACATCAGCAAACCGATCTTGCAATGTCCTTGCCGTAGTTGATCCTGTAGATGTGATTGCTTCAATTACATTTTGAGTTGTTTTTGTTATAGGCATAATTTTATTATTGTTGTTGAGGTAGATTACTCGCTGATTGTCCAAACTGGAATTGGATTCTTAAAAAGAATCTCGATCCCGTTTTCTACGCAGCCGATCACCAATGTTTTGTCTTCAGAGTATATGTACATATTAAGATGAGAGAAATTTAATTTTTTGCTTTAGTCATTATATTATCTAAATATTGTATAATATATTTGCCTTGGGGAACCTGTTCTGTTGTTTATGTATACTAAACCATTATATGCAGCTATATTTATTTTAAGATCAACGCCATCCGTTCCCGATAGTGCAGAAGATGATGTTGATATTAAATTCATCATTCCACCAACATAGCCAGCATCGGTTATGGTATTGCTTGTTGTGTTAAATGCAATCTGCGCCATTCTTAAATTTGCTCCACCACCGTCTGTAACGATCATAAAACCTCCAACCTTGGGAGGCTTAAATGAAAACACATCTCCATTGTCAAGAAAATCGTTTTTTCCAGAATATGCTGAATTTAATTTCACTCCATCAGTTGAATCAATATACAATGAATTGTATGCTGATGGTATATTTGCGGTTAAAGAACCGCTTGAATCTGGCATACGAAGAACTAATCCAAGTGATCCATCTGATGGCGTTGTTGCTGTTTCGTCAGAAGATATAATTTCAATAAATCCAGATGTTTGTCCAGATATATTTATATCTTGCAAAGAGTTTTGTTGCCGCCCTCGTCCTGTTGTTGTTCGCATTATGCGATTACATCCACCAGCTAAAAAACATTGTTCTTTTAAGCGTGTTCCAGTAAAATTAACATTGTATGCATTTTTTATATAGGTAAAATTAACATTGCATCCAGTAAAAAATAAATCATTTACATCTCCAGAAACGTCTCCGTTAATATAAATGTCCCACAATGGCCTAATCAATGTTCCTGTTTCATTTGCAACAAACGGCTTATTTATATCAACTGTAGTGTTCGTAACATTTGAAACTGTTACGCCAAGTCCATCGTAAGATGTAGTGCCTTGGATTCTTATATTTTGCATTCCTTCAGTTAAAGAGTGCGCTCCTATAGTTAATGTTGTTTTAACGCCTGGATTAGTAACTGAATTGGCTGCTGATGTTATAGTGAATGAATCTCTATTTGCATAGAGTCTTTGGTTGTTTGACAAGGAACATTGATCAAAATAACTTTCCAGCGATTTTCTTGATGCTGTTCCATTAATGTAAAGGCCCACGTTGTAGTTTTCACTAATCGTGCAATTGCTCATTTTTACTTCTTGCCCTTGTGTGACTAGTGCGCCATGATTGACGTTATCTTTAAAGTGACAGTTACTAAATTGAGATCCCAAGCTGTATTCTACAAGTAATCCGTTTTGCTTATTGAAATCGCTATAACAATTCACAAAGCTCTGGTGAGCTGTGTAATATGTTTGTGACAGTGCATCGCCAAGAACAATACCGTTTTGTTTGTTCATGATATATAAATTATAAAAAGAACCACCTCGCACGTTTTGCGATGTGCTTTTCATAACAAAACCATCTTGAGTGGTAATATCTCCATCAAGAGTCAAATCAAAAACTTGGCAATCATTTTTGTCAATCAATATTTGAATGTTATATAAAACAGAAGCATTTCCATCCCCAAAAATAACGCTGCCAGAAGAGGTTGGAGTGATCGTCAATCCTGTTGTTACATATTTTCCAGAAGGAAAATACAATGCTTTCTTAATAGGAAGCCCATTCCAATGTGATATAGCAGCTTGAATCGCGGCAGTATCGTCCGTAACCCCATCACCAACTGCTCCGAAGTCTTTCGCATTCACCACATCCGCAAAGCGATCTTGCAGATTGCGGGGTGCAGTGGTTCCTGTTGCCGTCACGCTAGAGCTATTCAGCCCTACAAAGCTATTTGCCGTGACTACGCCAGCGTTGTTCACTGTCATCTGGTCAACGCCTCCTACGCCGATGATTGCCTGTGTTCCGTCTGTGGATGCTTTAATGTTTGCGCTCATAGTTTTTGAGATGATAGTTTAAGTTCCAACGTAAGTAATAGAGAAAATAACCAAGTTTTTATTAATACCATTATCAAGATTTGCTACTGGAATTGCAGCATCTGTTGTAGTAGATGATCTATACTTTAAATCAAACACGCTGGCGTTGGCTTCAGCACTGACAAAATCAGGAGCTTGTGTGGCCCAGCCTGTTACCGTGCTGATAGCAGCTCCACACCTATATTTAGGTATTAAATTAGTTGGAATGCCGCTAATAACTACATTTCCAGTTCCTCCAGAAACTGCATCAGTTCTTATAGCGCATGTCAAATTTACTAATCGCCCTATCTTGGTATAGTGACACCCAAGGTTTTCCATGGTAACTGTTAAGTCTACATTGGTGGTTTGAAATACTGCATTCCAAGTTCCTTCGGAATATTCGTCAAGTGTATTGGGGTTGTTGGATAATTGAGGTTGAGACGGAAAAGTGAATTGTCCAATTGTATAGTCAACTGATCCGTCTACTTTTGAATATTGTCCCGTTAATTGCAGAGGCAAATAGTTCCCAGACGGAGGTATATCTATATTGTTTGCTAATCGGTCTGTTCCGTGTGTGTAAGCAAATTCCGTCATGTGATTAACATTGACACCAAATCGTCGTTGATATTTTACGTTAATGTTGTCTAAACGAAAGTTAGCACCACTCTCGATATTGAATTGGTTTATGTCTCCACCTTGGATGTTGAAATTGCCATAAGTTCCTGCTGCTCCAGTATCAACACAATGCATATCCCATCCCAACAGAACCGCAATACCAGTATTGTCAGCAATAAATGCCGTATCTAAATCAAAAGCAGTATTACTTACCCATGTAGCTTCATGGTTGCCGTTATAGTTTACACTTCCAGATATAGTAACAAGATAAGCGTGGGTTTCAGGAAGTAAGTGGTTTGAATTTACTGTTACCCTAGCGTTTCCAGAACCATTGTCGGCAACAGAAACTATATTTAGCACTCTGTTTGCTGTTGCGTTTTCAATGGAATTGTTGCTCATGTACAACCCTTGAACCTTTTCGTTCCTTCCACCAGTTATGTCAGACGAAACCAATAAATTAGTGCCGTTGCCGATGATTTTATTATTGTTTATAAGAACAGCACCTACACACTTTGCCCAAATACCAGCAATGTCATTATCATAGATAATGTTGTTGTTTATAAGTTTATCTCCTCTATCGTAGACTAGAGGATTAAGCGTTCCTGTAGCAGAAGATACGTCATTAGCAAACCAAATACCGTAAGAATTTTGATTTATATAGGAATTGGTAACAGCATCAAAAGATCCAGTATCCGTAAAAGCAATACCGTATGTTTTATTGATAATATAGCATTTATCTACAACTGCGTTTTTTCTCAAAGACTGCGACGATGTTCTTTCTGTTTCCGATCTGCCGTCATCAACTAAAACACCATATGATGGAGTATTGGATTGCGCCCCCAATAGCTTCAATCCTTCTACTCTACAATGAGTATGTTTTATGTGAATGGTTAAACAATTTAAAAGTGAAGCATCTAATCCATCTCCAACAATAACTTGACCATTCATTGTTGTTTCTATAACAACACCAGTTGTAGAAAATCTATAATTCCCTGATGGAACATAAACAACTTTGCCAGCCGCCATTGCATTTGTGAATGCTGTGAGATTTGTTGTTGCATTACTCAAATTTCCATCACCAACCGCGCCAAAGTCTTTTACATTGACCACATCAGCAAACCTATTTGCTAAAGAATGAGCGGTTGTGCTTCCTGTAGCCTTAACAAGACCATCGAAATTCCCACTTGCATCTACACTAATCACATCCTGCGTAGTTGCTCCAGAATTGCCCCGTGCCAGCTTAATCGTGCCGTCTGGTGACGATGGCACTGCCAGCGTGAAATTTTGAGTTGCTGTTCCTGATTGTCCGATCTGGACTGCGTTGGATTTGATGAGACTCATAGTGATGCTTTAATGTTTGCGCTCATAGTTTAAGATGCTGATCGTGTTTTAATTGTGGATATGACAATTTGTTGAGATGAAGCATATCCATTAGAAATTTGATATTTCACAGAACCTCCGTTATATGCTAATCCAATTTCATTTGCTCCAGCAGCACCAGATACCATTGAAGCTGCGCCTGAGACTTTTGTAACTGTTCCCCCATAACATAAAAACATAGCGAGATCACCAGTTGTGTTGTTGTGCAACAAAACAAGTCCAGACCCTACTCCAAGTTGATATGTGCCAGCGGCAGCAATCGTAAAACCACTGCGTTTTGAGAAGTCAATTCCCCAATCTGTAGATGGAACTGTAAATGGAGTAATTGAACCACCAACTCCAGAATTAAAGTGAAATACATTTGTTTCTGGGCTTGCGCTGGAATCAGTAATTCCAGTCACATTTGATCGCAAGTCGTTGTTGGAAACAATTACATTTGATGTTGTGCCTCCAAGGAAAATTGCAAGAACATTACCAGAATACAATCCGTGCGATCCAATAATGTTTCCAGTTATTACCGCGCCTGATGTGTTACTTAAAGAGATCGCAGTAGTGTGTCCACCAATTTTGTTTCCGTTTAAAATCAAGTTTGATGCTCCAGACGATGTAATTCCTTCTCCCGTTCCAACAAAAAGACTGTTTGAAACTTGCAGCGAAGAGATTGTGCCGCCTCCAGCGGTGGAGGCTAAAACATCGCTTGTTGTGCCTTTGATCCACGGAGAATTAATTGTGACCTCGTTTACTTGACCTCCTGTTGCTGGAGCAAGTCTAATGCTTGCTGTAGCGGCATCATCAAACTGTGAGTCGTTGCACCAAAGCAAACCAATGGCTTGTCCCGATCCGGGAATCACATTCATGTTTATGCCTCCGCTAATACATTGGCACTTGCTGAAAACAATGTCTTCAACATTTTCAATTTGAATATGACTTTCTGGCCTTGATGCAGGATCATTTCTGAATATGCAGTCAACAAAACTTATTCCAAATCCTCCAGTAACAACAATGCTTTTGCCAGTACTTGCAACTGCGCCATTAATGTCAATAGATTCAAACTTTGCAATAGCGATATTTGGAATTAAGATTCCAATATATGGTGACACAATATCAACTTGATACACATCAATTTTTGATGCGTTTGTTGTGATTGAAATACTTGATCCAGCAGTTCTTGTTGTTGCGTGTTCGATACGAAGATTTGAGATTCCAACATTTCCAGCATCAAGAACGATTACATTTGCAGTTGCAGATGTAGTGCGAATTATTGTTTTTGATCTGTTTTCCCCAGTAAGAATAATTCCAGCAATTGAAACATTCATTGCAGAAGATGTTTTGTAAATTCCACATGGAAACAAAACAGTTCCTCCGATTGAAAGACTATTTATCGCAGCTTGAATCGCAGCAGTGTCATCCGCAACCCCATCACCAACCGCTCCGAAATCCTTTACATTCACCACATCAGCGAAACGATCTTGCAGATTGCGGGGTGCAGTGGTTCCTGTGGCAAGAATAGGAGCAATTTTTGATTCTGTTACTGACCCGTCTTGTAGATTTACAGAATCTATAATGAAATTGCCAGAAATGTCCCCTCCAGTTACATTTCCAAATAGTCCAGATGTTCCGTCAAGAATTAGTGACATAATATTATACGATTGTGTAGGTGCTTCCCGCTGGCACTGTTAATGTGACTCCGGGGTTTACTGTGATTGGGCCTGCTGACATTGCGTTTTTGTTTGTGGTAATGGTATAGCTCGCAGTTACAACTTGATCATTTTCCCAGAAGATTGCATCAGTTCCTGCGCCAGTAGCACCACCAGATGGGCCAGTTGCGCCTTCAATGCCATTCAGTGAAACAATTACAATATTAACTCCACTAGCAGGAGCAGTTGTCAAAGTAATGGTATATGGGCTTCCAGACGAGACACTATAATTGTCTGGGTCTTGAACAACACCATCAAAAGCTACAAGGAATGCAGTTTGAAGCGTTGAAATAGCCCCAGCAATATCATAAATGAGCGTTGTTCCGTCAGAAACATAAGCCCATCGAATTCCTCCTGCTGGAGATGGCGCACCAGTTGCACCAATTTCGCCAACTCCAGTCGCACCAGTCGCACCAGTTGCACCAATTTCGCCAACTCCAGTCGCGCCAGTTGCGCCTTCAGGCCCAGTTGCGCCAACTAATCCAGAACTAACGATGGCAAAAATCAGATTTTGCGCGTCAATAAATTGAGACGTGCCTCCAGATGCAACTAAAGTAACAGGAATTTCTACATAGCTATTGACAACAACTGTCGGTGTTGAAGAAATCTCCCAAGTCTGGAAATTGTCAGAATTACTTTGATCTTGAACAACAAATTTATCTCCAGTTTTGAACAATGGGAAGAACACGTCAATGTCATTCCCAAGCGTATCAAGATGAGATAGAGTTACAGTTGTCGCAGAAATTTGTGTTAGATTATCCCAGATAATTCTGCCAGCGGCAGGAACGCCAGAAATATTTACTGCGTCAGCTTGGTAGTTATAGAACGAAGCAGATTGTCCGGGCAAACCAGTAGCACCAATCGGGCCAGTAGAACCAGTAGCTCCAGCTTCTCCTGTTGCGCCAGTAGCTCCCGTATCACCAGTTGCACCTGTCGAACCTGTCTCGCCAGTAGCTCCAGTTGCCCCACCGGGATCGCCTTGTGGCCCAATTGGGCCAGTAGCACCTAAACCGCCATCTCCAGAAATGCCGATTTGCCAATCTGCAAAGTTGCCACTGCCTTGAGCTGTATCCACCCATAGTTTTACCCAAGAATTGTTGACCTCAATGACATTTCCTTCAACCCAGTCATAAGGATATGCAGAGTTGGCTACAGCACGAAGACGAGTTCCATAAGTCCACCCAATCGGAGCAGTGGGAGTGTAGTAAAACTGCTTATAGCCAAGATCAATATCATGTGCTGTAAAGCTCTGACGAACAATAGCTGGAGAAATTCCAGACGCACCAGTCGCGCCAAATCCAGTTGCGCCAGTGCTTCCAGTCAATCCAGTTGAGCCTTTAACACCAGTTGCGCCAGTCGTTCCACTTCCAGTTGCTCCAGTTGCACCAAGAGAGCCAGTTGCACCAACTAATCCAGTGGCTCCAGTCGCGCCAAATCCAGTTGCGCCAGTCAAACCAGTTGATCCAGTCGCTCCGTCAATTCCAGTAGAGCCTGTTAATCCAGTAGCTCCTGTGCTTCCAGCGGCTCCTGTTGCACCAGTAGCTCCAGCGCGGCTGGAAAGTTCAATAACAGTCAATACTGATCCAGATGGAATTGATGTTGAAAATGTTAATACTCGCGGAAGACTTGTTGAAATAGTATAGTTAATTGGATCTTGAACTACACCATCAATGTATGCCAAATAAGCATTACGATCAGGTTGCCATGCGCCAGTCAATTCAAATGTAGTTTGACCAGTGCCTGTAAATCCCCAGCGCAAGAAAGAACCATAACCATCAAAAGAATTCTCAAATAATCTAAGCAAATAACAAAGTAATCCTTCGCCTTCTTCGCGTGGAATTTGATCTACTTCTGCGGTATTATTTGGATCACATGGAATATCCCAAACAACACGTCCATTTACAATGCTTTTGTTGATTGTTCCATAAAGAGCATATACAAGATTCCCAATCAAAGAAGGAGTTGATTCAGGAGATACTGAAGGATATGGAGTATCTGGACAACAATTAGAAGTAGACGAATTAGAACAAGACATGGGATATTATTTTTTAAAATAAAATTTAATCATTGTTGATGCAAGGATTGTTTTTGTGAAAAATATATTAATCAAAATAGATTGTCAATACGTTTTTTTATTTGAAACTTTGAGATAATAATGCGGAATAGGCATTAAAGCTCCTATTTCATTTAAAATATAAAAATCTTTTTTTTCAATAAGTTCAAGTTTTATGCCTTTTGTAATCATTTTTAAACAGGTAGTTTTTTTATAATTCCATAATTCACATAACTCACTCCGTGTATACCATCCTTTTGGAACTTTCTCCACGCATTTGTTTTTAGAATCAATCAAGATTTTTAAAAAATCATTTGCTGTCATTTTTATACTGGTTGTCTCCATACCTCTCCTTTATTCCGTTGCGTAATTTGTAATGAGGATTGATTTAGTTCTTCGCAGTATTCGCCCCAACACCATGCTTGACACCAACTAAATGTGCTTCTTCTATTTTTAGCGTAATCCAAAGATCCTCTAGATGTTAAAGTGCCAATATTATAACAAGTTCCACCATGGTATGTTCTTGCGCTTTGTATAGCAACACGATGAGTGTGTCCCATCACTATTTTACGTCTAGATCCATTGCAATATTGTTCAGCCATATCCCTTGCCGCAGATTCACCATAGCACGTTCCATGAGTAAAACCCATATCGGAAATATCAACAATTTGTTCGATTCCAGAATATGGAATGAGGCGAGCTTTTAGTTTTTTTGATGTGTCTTCAATCGCACATACAATCTTGTGGGCGCAATATTGTGTTACAGCATTCTTGCTATTTGTTAACTTCCAAGCACGATCTTCATGGTTGCCACAAAGGATGTATGGGTCTTTGCATCCTGCCATTAATTCACGAAGATGCATTAATCCTGTATCAATATCTGGGGTAACTTCATCACCATCGTTTCCAGACCCAATTCCATTACCCATTAAAGCTGATAAATCAATAAAATCCCCTAAATGAAGTATTGTATTTGGTTTGAAACGATCTTTAAAAGTCATTACTTGTTTCCATGCTTCTTTATCGCAATATTTTGCGTGAGAACAAGAAACTGCTAGAACCTTTTTCCACTTATGCGTGATATTTGCCACTTATTTATTATTTAATAGCAAGTATGGAATGGTTTTTTGCTTATATCGACTCATCTCAGAGTAAACTAAATTTATGAATCCGTTCCATTGCGGCGGATAGATCGTTTGGCAACCCAATGATGATGTTGTCTTGTATCCTCCACGATGGATGTTAATAGCGATTCCCATATCATCCCCAATACCATCTCGCGTAACTGGGAGTTCTTCTTTTGGGTTAGCAGGTCGAAGCGCAGGGTAACCACCTCCGGGTTTAGAGATACCATGATTTCCTTTGCGAAACCTATGAATCCCCGTTTTAAGAACAGCAATCCCTTTTTTAAAAACTGAAGGATCCGTATTAGCGTTAAATGTAGCATGAACACTAGGAGTCAATAATATAATTGCATCATCATAGATTCCACGATCATTACCTGATGGTGCAAAAGTTTCCGAATAATACCCTCTAATTCCCACTAAAGATACGCAATCTTCAATCCCAGCTTTTATAACCATTGCAAGAGTTTTTTCTTTCGCTTGCTGTGGTCTGGAATTAGGAACCATTATTTATTTGAGTCCTTAGCAAGGATTAGGCCAACGCCAGCCGTGACTGCTGCAAAAAGCAAGCCCAAATCACCGGGTGTGCCGTTAACCATAAACTCTTTTCCAGCATCAGCCACTGCTGCAAGAATTGTAAATACTCCAAGTAGTGTTGTTTTCCAATTAATTTTCATTTTTTTGTTCCTTTTGGTTCTGGCAGTTCGTATGTGAAACTACCATAATCTGTTTCTAACGAAATGCCAAGTGTAGCGCATCCTGTCAAGAATGTAATTGAAAGGATAGAGAAGAAAATTAAAATAATTATAAATGCTGTTTTTTTTGAGTTCATTTTTTAATAATTTGTTTTGCCATATAAATACAAGTTAATACACCAGCAATAATACTTATTATACCACCCATGATCCGAATTGATTCTTCTATTTCTGGTAACATACTAACTATAAATCCTGTTGTCGAAACAATAGTACCTAAAACTCCATGAGATGTTGTATTGTCATTCATGCTAGTGGCCTATTATTTTTATATGGGTGTCCTATAGGAAGTTGGGATTCCAGTCCCCATTTCCACGCAAGGTAGCCCTCCATTATTTCTTGGTCAGTTGGGTTTGCAAAGGCAACAAGTTCAGCGATGAATCCGTTGAGAGATTGGTCTTCACCAAAGTTACCGCCAATATTTAGGGAGGTAAACGAATTGTTTGCAATACTTCCAATATTCACAAAAGAACCATTAATCCTAATTGTAGATGACGTAGAATTAAAATAGAATAATGCGAGGTAATTATTACCTTCAGTAACGCTCCCGGTGGGAGTTCCAACCGAACCAGCATTCGTAAGGATTTGAAAGCTGTCGCTTGTTGTCCTGCGAACAGCAATTCGGGGATTGGATGTTTCAGTTCCAGAGAAAAGGAAGTCTTGATCGGAGAGTGCGTCGCTATCAAGTCGTAGAATTATAGCAATAAAGAATGGTTGTGCTTGCGTGAATGTATTGTTTTCGAGAATTTGATTGGTTGAAGTTGTCGTCTTCGTCCACTCAAGAACATTCAATCCATTCAGAGTTCTTGTTCCAGTATCGGGGCCAATCTTACCAGAAGATAATGGAGCAACAGTCCAGTTATTCCCAGACTTGTCGAGCATCTGGGTAACTTGACTCCCAGTTGCGGTGATCGTTGCTGTATCAGCAGCATCGTACCAAAAAATTGTTGGCATGCTAGATGGTGTCCAATAAGAGGACGCAAACAACATTTGGTTAATCACAGAATCCCGCCTCCAATGATGGTAAATTCATCAACTCCCACGCAAAGAAGTGTCGCAATTCCTCGTTGAGCAAGAGTTCTAGAACCAGTTGTAGCCGTTCCAGCAAGATAAATCGTAACTCCTGCCCCCTGCGAAATCGTTTGATTCGTTGCAGAATTATTGTAAACGGAAATCACATCCCCAGAAGAAAAAACAGAACTAGGAACAGTTACTCCACCAGTCGAAATGTTGATATACTTGCCAGCATCTGACAACTGAAGTGTATATGGTGCTGCTTGTGGGTTTGGAGGTATATTTGTCAGCGTTAGTCCAGTTGCACCAGTCGCGCCCCTAGCACCAGTCAAGCCAGTTGCCCCAGTTGCTCCTGTAGGCCCAAGTTGATTATACATTACCTGCATGACTGTAACGATTACAGATGGAATTGCAGTTGCGGGGGGGATTGCAGCATTTTGATCGATACCGATATTGATATTATCGGTTGACCACATGATTTCGATGTAGTCGCCAGAAACAAAATTATCCATGTAATCCCATGCTGGTAGCATATATGGGTTATTCGTTGAAACATGAATTCGTCCTGCCGTATCTGGGACATCTACACCATTTTTACGAAGCCAAATAAAAGCGGAGTCTCCAGCCCCTCCCCCGCCATTATTGTGGAATTGAGCAGAGAATTGAATGTCGTATGTTCCGTCAATTGAAAAAGTGACCTGTGATCCTCCAACAACTGAAATGCCATTTTGCCCAACGACATTATTAAGAGTCATTTCATATGCTGTATTAGGCAATGCGGCAACTTGATCTTGGTCGCTATAAAACGAACCGTAATATCCAGAAGCACCTCCAGCACCAGCAGGGCCAGTAGCTCCAGTCGATCCAATAAGACCTGTAGCTCCAGTTGCGCCAGCAACTCCAGTCGCCCCCGTAGCTCCTGTAGCCCCCGTCAACCCAATTCCAGTTGCGCCAGTTGCACCATCAAATCCAGTTGCGCCAGTCGATCCTGTGGATCCCGTTGCTCCGTCTAATCCAGTAGCTCCAGTCAGTCCAGTTGCGCCAGTCGCGCCAGTCGATCCAATGTCACCAGTAAGACCAGTCGCACCAGTCAAACCAGTCGCTCCCGTTAGTCCAGTAGCTCCATCTGGGCCTGTAGCTCCTGTGGATCCAGTCGCTCCATCATTTCCTGCTAACCCAGTAGCTCCCGTAGCTCCAGAACCTGTGGCTCCAGTGGCTCCAGTTGTTCCATCAATCCCTGCTAACCCAGTAGCTCCTGTAGCTCCAGTAGATCCAGAACCTGTGGCTCCCGTAGCTCCCGTAGCTCCCGTAGACCCTATTGGCCCTCCAGAAGGCCCAGTTGCTCCAGTGGCTCCAATTCCAGAAGTGCTAGACCCAAGTATGTCTAATTTTCCAGTAAATGGGTTGAATGTAAGTGCCATGATTTAAATTCTTCTTGTTTTGCGATTTTGTCAAGTTACATATTAAACTAATGCGGCTTGAGTGATCTTCTTCTTCAGCGTGGCTTCCGTATTAGATAGCTCAGTTGATGTGGCTGCACCATAATTGTTCAGTGCAGTTCCAACTTGTGGTTGGATATATTGCAC
>Ga0224495_10000654_pt1 | contig 26427 bp, 20 predicted proteins | sample SF_Jul11_sed_USG_FD_168128 | JGI IMG/M metagenome (GOLD analysis project Ga0224495, IMG submission 168128) | Sediment microbial communities from San Francisco Bay, California, United States - SF_Jul11_sed_USGS_4_1 | ecosystem: Environmental > Aquatic > Marine > Sediment | place: USA: California...
GCAAGGCAAGCAACGACAGGCACCTTACACCGGACAGCGGGAATGTTAAGATTAGGAATAATGAATGAGATACACTGGAATTCCAGTTAATCCTACAAGCAAGGCTGGCAAGACACTTTGAGCTCACTCTATATCCGCTTACCTTCCAAATCCGTTGCCGACAGCGCGCCGCCATGGCTTGGCCTATCTTGCCCGTTCGCGCTGGTGTCAGATGGAGGTGCGATCGAGCAAGAGGGCGAGGCACCATTGTCGGATCTGTCCGGTACGATAGCCAGAATACAACGCGTGGTGCTGCTTTTGGCTGGCAGCGACGTCACCTTGCTGCGTGTGAAGGTACCGCCATTATCGGCCACCAGACTGAAGGCTGCATTACCTAACCTGGCGGAAGAACAATTGCTTAGCGATCCGGCCGAGTGCGCTTTTGCAGCGGGCAGTTCATCCGGTGGATTGCGCACCATAGCTGTGACGCAACGCGCCTGGCTTGATCTCCTGGCCAGGACATTTATCGCATCAGGTGCACGCAATATTTCGGCGCTGCCTGCACAATTGTGCTTGTCCAGTCAGCCCGGTCAATCAGATCAACATGGCATGGTGACTGCCGCAATCAGCGCGCACGGTGCAAATATAGATTTGACGCTGCGGCTATCGGAACAGGAAGGTATCGGCATATCTATCCTGATTGATCCAGATGCAAATGCAGCTCTAGAGGTTATGCAGACATTGTGCGCATTGGCGCCCGCAACGCCGGTCAGACTTTACGTGCCGCAAGCGACGATACCCGCATATCAAAAAGCGCTGGACGACAATCCCGCATTGAAGGAGCGTATCAGCGTCTCGATAGACAACTGGACACGCTGGATAGCCGGAGTTCATAGTGCAACGCTTGATTTGATGGCTGGGTCGAGTGCGAATACGGGACACGGATTTGACTGGAAATACTGGCGCTGGCCACTGGTGTTGGCCGCTGCGGTTCTGCTCGTTAATATCAGCGCCTTGAATATCGACTGGTGGCGCATGAAGCGCGAAGCCAGTAAATTGCGCACGGCCATGGTCCAGATTTACAGGTCAGCTTATCCAAATGAATCTGTCATCATCGATCCCATTGCACAAATGCAGCAAAAAATATCCGCTGCCAGACGTAATTCAGGCCTGGTCGCTATGGATGACTTTGCCGCGATTACCGCGGCCTTCGGCGAGGCGTGGTCCAGCATCGCACCGGCTGCGGGTGTGGCCCCAACGATAGCCGCACTGGAATATCGTGAACGCAGCCTGTTCGTGCGCTTAAAGCCGATCCCAGACCGCGGAGATGGACTGGATGGTGAGACACTGGCGCAGCGCATGAAGGGCGCGTTGGCAAAGCACGATCTGTCGCTCGATCTGGTTTCCACACGATCCTCCGAGATCATCTGGCAAATAAGAGGTGCGAAATGAATTGGGCTAGCCTGCTGGATCAGTACAGGCAATCGCTCTCGGAGTTCTGGGCAGCACGCAACTCGCGCGAGCGTACGATACTTACTATCGCCACCATGGCGCTTTTGCTAGTCATGGTCTTTGCTTTACTGATCAACCCGGCTTTGACCGGGCGCAAACAGCTGAGCAATAGCCTGCCGATGCTGCGCCAGCAAGTTGCGCAACTGCAAGCAATGTCAAAAGAAGCGGCTGCCCTATCCGGAAAATCCGCAACTCCAATAATGGCGATATCCGGCGCAAACATCGAAGCTGCGCTTGCTCGTAGCGGATTAAAGCCTCAAAGCGTGATGCTTACAGGCGACTATATAAAAGTACAACTCACCTCGGTCTCTTTTGCCAGCACGCTGAATTGGCTGAACGAGATGCAAAAAACAGCGATGCTTTCTGTGGTTGATGCCAATATCGTAGTGCTGGCTCAACCCGACATGGTCAATGCGAATTTAACGTTAAGCCGGCAAAGGAATGAATGATGGCTCCCCCATGCGCCGCGTAGTGATATGGTTGCTGTCGGGGGTAGCCAGCGTCTCTCTCACCATGCTGGTGTTTTTTCCTGCGGCATGGCTCGCATCCTTGGTAGAAACCCGGACTGAGGGCCGCTTGACGCTAGGCGATGCGCATGGCACATTGTGGCAAGGTTCGGCCTTCATCGGCGGCTCGGCCGGCGGCAGCGGCGCGGTTACGCCACTGCTGCCAGGGCGCTTCTCATGGCGGCTGTCCCCGCTAGTGTTGTTAGGTTGGTTCGATGCCGAGCTGGAAAACACTGAAGCACTGTCACATCCAATCAGCGTGGAAGGCGGCTGGCATGAATGGAAGGTGAGTCCGGGGACTTTGCAGTTGCCTGCGGAACGATTGGCTGCCCTGGGCGCGCCGCTGAATACGGTGCTGCCTTCCGGCCAGATGCTCTTGTCGTGGGAAACGCTGCAATTGACGCAACAGAAGGGAATATTCGGGGTGACTGGATCAATGAACCTGGAAATTATCGATATGGCGTCACGGCTGTCCCCGGTCAAGCCTATGGGCAGCTATGCTCTGACATTCGACTGGCAGGGAATGCAGGCATCTGTGATGCTGAAGACGGTCAAAGGTCCTGTGTTATTAAGCGGTTCGGGGACATTCAGCAACGGACAATTGCAGTTCTCCGGCAAGGCAGAGGCCGATGCAAGCCAAGAAGAGAAACTGGAGAATTTTTTGAATTTGCTTGGACAGCGCCGCAAAGAAGGCAACAAAGACGTTATTGCACTCGAATTCAAATGATAAAAAATCCAATGGCAGCATCAGCAAATAAACCGGCACAGTGGTGGTGTTGGAGTGCAATGATCATATTGCTGTGCTTGTTTTCGGAAATGCAGCTGGCACATGCGCAAAATTCAAACACTAACGAAGGGGCCGCCTCCAGTAAGGGGTCTCTCAATTTCGTCGACGCCGACATCGAGTCGGTGATTGCGGCGATAGGCGATTACACCAATACAACATTCATCATCGACCCGAGGGTTAAAGGCAAGATAAACCTGGTATCCGAAAAGCCGCTCAGCAAGGCTCAGGCATTCCAACTATTAACCTCCGTGCTGCGATTGCAGGGCTACGCGGTAGTGACTGGCGGCGGATATACCAAAGTGGTGCCTGAAGCAGACGCAAAATTACAGGCGGGAACTGCAGGTGCAGTGCGCGGTGACCAGGTCGCGACGCAGATATTTCGTTTGAATTATGAATCCGCCGCCAATCTTGTCACGGTATTGCGCCCGCTGATCTCTCCCAACAACACCATCAACGCCAATCCGGGGAACAACTCTCTGGTGATCACCGATTACTCAGATAACTTGCTCAGGCTGGGTAAAATAATCTCGGCACTGGATGATCCTGCACGCAGCGATCTGGATGTTGTGCCTATCCAACATGCAATCGCCAGCGATATCGCAACGATGGTCAATCGCTTGCTTGATCCGGGTGCCGCCACCCCCGGTGGTGACGCCGGGCGAGTCAGTCTGCTGGTAGACTCGCGCAGCAATTCAGTCATCGTGCGCGCGCCGACCGAAGCCCGCGCCAATCTGGCCAAATCGCTGATTGCGAAACTCGATCAGCCCACCGCAATGCCGGGCAATGTGCATGTCGTGTATCTCAGGAATGCGGAAGCGTCCAAGCTCGCTCAGACTTTGCGTGCCGTAATGTCCTCGGATGCTTCAGCAGGCTCGGCAGCTCAGTCTGCACCTATGCCTGCCCAAGGCCCTTTGCCAACCGGAGGTACGACCGGATACATCCAGGCCGACCCGGCGACCAATACCCTTATCATCACGGCCAACGAAGCTGTATACCGCAATTTGCGCAACATCATCGACCAGCTTGATGCACGACGCGCACAGGTCTATATCGAATCGCTGATTGTAGAAGTGACTGCCACGCGAGCAGCAGAATTTGGAGTGCAATGGGCTGGACTGTCGGGGGATATTACGAGCAAGTACCGGACCGGCGCAGTGGCTGGATTTGCCTCAGGAGGAGACAACCTGATAAACCAGGCATCCGCACAAGCAACCACAGGCAACTTCCTGCCGCCTGGCAATGGCTTATCGCTCGGCATTTTCCGCCAGACCGCCGGTCAGATTGGCCTGGGTGCATTGGCTCGCGCGCTTGCATCGGATGACGAAGCCAATATCCTGTCCATGCCCAACCTGATCACGCTCGATAACGAAGAAGCGAAAATCATCGTCGGCCAGAATGTTCCTTTCATCACTGGTCAGTATACAACTACGGCATCGGGAAGCGGAGCTGGCGTAAACCCATTCCAGACTATTGAGCGTAAGGATATTGGCCTGTCATTGCGCGTAAAACCGCAAATTTCAGAAGGTGGCACGGTAAAAATGGCAATCTATCAGGAAACTTCGAGTGTGCAGGATGCAACTGGTTCAGCTGGCATAATCACCAACAAGCGTTCGATCGACACCAACGTGCTGGTGGATGATGGTCAGATCATCGTGCTGGGCGGTCTGATCGATGACAGCCAGCGCGATAGTGTCGTGAAGGTGCCCGGTCTGGGTGATATTCCTATCCTGGGAAACTTATTCAAGTACCAGAAGCGCTCTCGCGTCAAAACCAACCTGATGGTGTTCCTACGCCCGACCGTGATACGCAACACCGAACAGAGCGTCAACCTTGCTGGTGATCGCTACGATTTCATCCGCAATGCAGAAATTGCCGGGCAGCCGGAAAATTCGCTGGTGCTGCCAAACTTGGGTGCCCCGCTATTACCGCCCTTGCAGGATGGCCGCATGGTCGGCGGCCCTTTGTCCAATCAACCCGCCAACCCAGGCGCGCCGTCAACCAAGCAACCTGCGCCAGCACAAGACCCACCCCCATCTGCAACTTCATCGCAAGAACCAACTTCTCAAAGCCCTGTAGTTACACCATAGTAACGATTCGCAACGAAGCCATGAAAGAGCAATATTTTGCTGAGTACGGCATTACGCACCATTACCATCCGGGGCAAGAATCGGCACCTTACAATGTTCCAATCAATAGAAGTAAGAAGCCGACAGGGTATGCGTCCATGCGCTTATCTTCACATCCTGTATCGCTGTTCCCCCGAGTATCTGGGCTTTGCCTGAACCGAAGCGATAAGTAGTGCCCAAGGTGATGGCAGATTGCTTGGTGAAGTAGCAGGCGCTCAGGCTGACGCCATATAAATCCACATGGTCGAGTGCATTCGAATCGCCGCTCTTGATCTTGGGAGTATTCGCCTTATCAGTAAACAAACCACCCCTGAGCGCCCATTTTTCATTCAAGTAATATTCCGTGCCGAAAGCCGCGTTGATAACCGCCACGCGGTCATCACCAGGATCGGATTTGAATCCTTTGGCGCTGCCATAAAAACTCAGGTCACCGGAAAACAGCAGCCTGTTGGAGGGAAAATAGGCAAAGCCCAAGGTGGCAGTTAAGGGTAGTTGTCTCTTTTCTGTGCTCTTAAAACTGGTGCGGCTGATCGTGGTAGAGCCTACGCCCAGAAAATTGGTCTGGTCTGTCGTGGTTGAATTCAGTATTTGTGTCATGCTGGCAGTCAGGCCTATCGATAACTTTTCGGTCGTATTCCACATCATGCCCACTATGGGGCGCAATCCCCATTCCGACGTCTGGTAATACCGGTTGGTCCACTCATTTGTGCCGTTGGTAAGAAAGACCAACTGGTTTAGTATCCACTGGTTGCTCCTGTACTGGGCGTACAACGTCGCACCCACAGAAAAACCCCTGTAAATTTCAGCCGCATAAGAAGGCCCGAAACAATAGGTGTTATCGTTCTTGTTGAAGTTGATGGTATATTTTGTGTAGCCGGGAATATTGGTAAACGCCTGGTCCTGATCCTCGATTATGGAATCGGGTACCGCATAGGAGAAACCCACCTTTCCCTTACCTATCGGCTGGATGACCCCGAAAAAATTCGGCAGCAATGCCGAAGAGGTTCGTTTCCAGCCATTGCCTCCAATGACGTTGTTGTATTTGGTAGTCGATTGATGGAAGGCGTTGGCGCTGACCGAAACATTCGTTCCCTGAGAATAGACGATGCCTGCCGGGTTATAAAAGAGACCCGATGGATCATCCGAAATCGCGGCATAAGCGCCGCCCATCCCCGCAGCTCTGTCGCCAAGCAGGATGTTGTTGTAGTGGTATTCATCGGCGGTGGCAGGCATCTGAAAAAGAAAAAATGCGGCCAGATAAATGGCACAAGACTTGAATAATCCGTACAAACCCACTCCCCTCGGCATCCTGGCATTATCAATTAATTTTGACATTATCTTTAAACCTTTCCTTTACGATGGCTTGTTTAACGCCTGCCAACTGGTTATCAGCAAGCACCTGGTCTGCGCTTTTGATCCGGTCAAAAAAAGAAGGATGCGTGTCAGTCAACGACTTGGTCTCGGTTTCTGCGCCTGATATTTTCTTGAGATACCTTCTCAAGGCTGTGGGATCATAGCCCGCTGTGGCTATGATGATGGTCGCCACCCTGTCCGAATCGAACTCATCCTGCTGCTTAAGCCCCTTTTCGAAGAGTATCTCGGCAGCCTTGTCCACCATCTGGGCAAATACCGCCCTTACCGCACCCGACCCTCCCCCCAGCACCATCGCAAAACCGGAGACAGGCGAAGTGTCTGTCCCTTTGATATTCAGCTCTTTAACAATGTGCCGCTCGGTGACATGAGCAATTTCATGGGCAAGGACGGCGGCCAACTCAGCCTCATCACCCATTTTTAACAGTGCCCCTCTGGTAATAAATATATACCCCCCGGGCGCAGCAAACGCATTGATGGCACTGGAATCGAGCACGGCGAACCTGAATTCGATTTCAGGCCGGTTGGCGAACTGCGCCAGCCCTTTGCCTAGTTTATTTATATACTCGTTGAGCCTGTCGTCTTCATAATAGGGAAAACGGCCCAGTATCCGCGCGGCCAGCACACGTCCGAAGACCACTTCGGCCTTAATATCTTCTTCCTCGGAGAACATATCGCCTGCCTGGGAGATCCGCTTCCTGTAGTCATCGGCGGCAACTGCATTAAACGATGAACATAGAATAATGAATAGTGCGCCCAGCAGAATTCTTAAAGTAAATTTGCCATTCATTTTCCTACTCCTTCACGAATGAACGACATCGCCACTTCATCGCTTATCTTGATGGCCTCCATGCGCTCTACCTTGCTGAAGTTGACTTTGTATTTGTCGCTGACCCTGGTGCGATCTTCCGCAAAACCCCTAGCCGCAGCGGCTGTGGTAAATGCAGATGCCCTCCTTCTCGCGCCGCTTTGCAAATTCTCGCTGCTCCCCTCCAGGACAGAAACTCTGCCTGCCGGGGGTTTGGCACCGACCAGGAACCTGGACACCCACCCGGTCTTGTCCTTATAGCTGACCTTATGCCAGCCCGCCTTGATTTCCAGCTCCTTAAGCGCTTCACCCTTCACCGCCTCGACCAATCTGGATGAGCCGAATGAAGGGGATACCAGAATGGGCGCCCGTACGCTCTGTACATAAATAATTGCGGCCTGCACCGCAGGTGCCATCAACAACAGCACCATGGGCAATGAACAGCGAATCATAATTTTCACAACAGATCCTCCTTCGTGTTGCAAACCGGTACTTTATATATCAATCGCAAAACTTACGGGACAACCGATCCGGCTCTCGCCGGCAGTTTATTTACTTTGCGCCGTATAAACACCATCCCAGTCAGCCGGTGGTTCGGAGGCTTTGTACCCCTTGCACCTGCCGACAAATACCTGGCTAATCTTGTCATCGGGCCTCACGCTTAAAATCCTGGAATAGCTCATAATCGCCGAGTCCCAATCCCTGTTCAAGTATTGAGTGAAACCAGACTCTGAAAGCGAGAGTATCTCCCCGCTTGTATCGCCCTCAAGCGTGTCCTGCGGCTCATAGATCCTGATCCCCTTCTGTTTCCCCACCACCCTGACCATATCGACCACCCGGCACGGAATGGATGCCTTGATTTCCTGATAGGTCGGCTCGGTAATAAGTATCGGGGAGCCATAGCCCTTGGTCAGGCCCTCCATACGTGACGCCAGATTAACGTTATCACCAATAATGGTATAGTCAAGCTTTTTCTCGGAGCCGATATTCCCCAGTATCACTTCGCCGGTATGGATTCCGACACCGATGTCTATCGGCGTCACGCCCTTGGCGAGCAGCGTCTTGTTATATGCTTTCAGTTTTCTCCGCATATCCAATGCGGCAAGTACAGTCCGTTTGCCATGGTCGCTGATGCGAACTGGCGCCCCCCAGAAAGCCATGATTGCATCGCCAATGAACTTGTCCAGCGTCCCCTCATGCTTAAAAATTACATCCACCATTTCGGAAAGGTAACCATTAAGCAATTCAACCACCTGCTCCGCATCCAGCCTCTCGGATATGGTGGTAAAGCCCCGGATATCCGAAAACAGTATGGTCAAATTCTCCCTGCTCCCGCCCCCGGCCTTTAATACATCATGAGGATTCTTGTCGATTAATGTAGTCAATATCGAGGGAGAAACATACTGGGAGAGCATTTTCTTGATCTTCCTCTTGTCCTTTCCTTCGGTGAAGCTGAGCAAGGCAAACGAGCCCATCCAAGAAAGCAGGATCGATGTGGTTGGAGCAACCACATCGAATACCAGATTGTGCCTGAACCACCAGAAAGAAATGGAGATATACGCAAAGGCTATGAGGAACGGAACACCCAGCTGAAAATATATCGAATTGCGACTCCATAATATGGCGATGGTCACGGCAATAGAGAGTAGCAGAATAGATATCGACGTAATGGAAGAGCCGGTATATTTCAGGAAGTCATTCCTGGCGATGTTACTGAAAACTGATGCATGCAAGTACACGCCGGGTGTACTACTGCCTATCGAAGTCGGCTTCAAGTCTTCAATGCCCACGGCGCTTCCCCCGATGAATACCACTTTATCCTTGAATTCATCCGGACTGACAGGCAATCCTTCCATGTCACCCCGTTTTATCTTCTGATAGGAAGACAGGATGCCACTCATGGAGAATGGCTTGAAGTCATTGTGCATATTGATCAGATAATCGCCGCCCTTCTGCAACGGTATTGAAATGCGCCCGGGTTCTGTTTCCCGCGTTGAAGCCTGCAAAGACCCCCCGTTGTCCCTCTCATTGACACCCGACAATTCCAGCAGGTTTCCTTGCTGGCCGATGGATGCAGGATGCAGGATATCCAGTATGGGAGACATCGAAAGCACAGGGAAATAATTCCCCCGGTAAGGCCGGAACAACTTTGTCCTGCGGTAGACTCCGTCTGAATCCGGCAGAAACTCCACAATTCCTATTCCCTTCGCTGCGGTATAAAGCTCCTTGTACGGCAGGTAGAAATTGTTGTGCCCGCTGGCAGCCCCGCCTTGCATATCGACTGAAAACCGCCCGGTAAAATCCATGGGCATCGCCCTGTTCAGCAGGGTCTTGTTGTATTCGTCCTCCTCGTCGATCACGATCTGGGCTGCATGATAGACATTGCCCGCAGAAACAGTGGAATCCACCAGACTTTTATCGCTGGGCGAAAGCATGCCCTTGGGCGTGCCGAACACCCGCTCGTTTTCGGTAAACAGGATATCGAACAACACCGCCTTCGCGCCGCCCATCGCAAGAAAATCCACCACATCGGCATGCACCGACCTCGGCCATGGCCACCGCCCCACGATGGGATTCATCCCGCGCAACGACGCCTCATCGACCAAAATGATCGCCACATCGGACGATGGTGGCCTGCTGTTGTACCTGGCGCGCATATCAAACGCCTTGAGCTCCATGCCATCGAACAAGCCAAAATGAAAACCCAGGTTAACGGTTATCGCAACAGACAAGGCGATCAACGCGCCATGCAGAATTTTTTTATTAACGGATCCGAGCATCAGTGTTATCCCCTATCGGAAAATTCATCATGGCGACGTGATCGTCAGGGAGTAATCCCCGTATTTTCCTGCAGAAAGCGGCCGATTTGGCGAGCTCTTGACCTCGACATAATATGTCCCGGTGGAAATAGCGGTAAAGCTTGCCCTTGAGCCGAGGACATCATTTCCGTTTGCATGGCATTCACCCGTGAAAAAATCTGGTGTGCACGGGAGGCTGTTGGCATAGCTAATACCATTCGCGTTATCATTGGTTGCAATTTGCGTTTGCGCAGTATCAAGCATCCTGATGAACGTATCGGCTCCATTCCTGAGAGCTGTAGTCTTGACTGTGTATTGCGTGTTGGCCGTGGCGTCAAAAGCTATGTAATCGACATCTTGGCTGCCGAATAATGTGTGGCTCTCAGCCTGACCTACCGTCGCCTTTCTTGAGCTATTGGGGGCGTTCTCGTTCGAGGCCTCATACGTATCAACAAAATAATTTATCGACCTTGCGCTGAGGTTGAAGGTAATGCCGGGTTTGCCAAGCGAATTCCAACCCTCCCAGAACACTTCAAGGTTGACTGGCGCAGTCGATGCCGTTACATAGTTTGAGCTAAAGGCATCCCATACATCTTTCATCGTATAAGCCGCCCTCAGATCCAGCAATAATTTTGCAACCGCAACTTCGTTGCTGGAATATAAAGAAGAAACACCGATGGGATTACCAAAATTGAATGACAAGCCGCCCCCGTTTAAGGTATCAACATAAATGGTTGGCGACAAGCCCGATGCAGTCGAAAGCAATGCCGGCGTGGTGGCACTCAGCCACGTTTTGATCGCCCCCGGAAAGAAGTCCCCCCATCCCTCACTCCATGCGAGCCGGAGATCCAGGTCATTGGAAGTCAGATAATGAGCACCGCCAGGCGAATCGTCTTTTGAGTATTTGTTCGCAATAAAATGTCCATATTCGTGCCACAGCACGTCATCATCGTATTCATCCGAGTCCCCACCATAATTCATGATATATATTCCTTCTGCCCCGCACCCGGAGCCCGCTACACAATAATGCGTTCCGTTCGAATTCCCGGTTTGCCAGAAAGCCGAAAGGGCTGGAGGATACACCCCCCCCGCAGAAACAGACTGCACAAATTGAGCCCCGCTTGTATAGACATCGAGAATATTAAATGCCCCGGCTGCAGGACTTGTAGTTGGGATTGAAAGATTAGCCATTGCCGCCCCGGTTGCAGTAAAGCTTGAGCCTGCTACGGCGTGATATGCATTGGAAAGATCTTTCACCGCAACCAATGGGGTAATGGCTGAAACGGGAGATGTGGCAGATGAAATAGCCCTGATGTAAATTGACTTGCCACTATCACTGGGAAGTATGGGTAGATTATAAAATCCGGCAGCATCTGTCGTTCCTGCTGCAATTGCCATGCTGTTTGCCGAGTCGACAGCCTCGACCACTGCATAGCGTACAGCTTTAGGGGTCGTCATTCCGGTAAAGCCCACCGACCCCGCCCCATATTCCTTGTCCTCGTATTTCACATAACCGCTAACTGCCAGGCCGCTGCTGGCTGCCGGGCTCACCGATACCTCGCTCGATTCACTGCTTTCACCAATACTATTTACACCCGTCACAACAAAAAAATAAGTCGTTCCGTTTGCAAGTCCGGTAATCGTTTTGGGGCTGGTAACATTGTTATAGGCGGTAGGGCTCGACTTTGTGACGCCGCTCTGGGAAGCCATATAGATATTGTATTGCGTAGCGCCGTTGAAATTCCAGCTCAGTATCGCTTGTCCATTTCCGGCCACAACAGAAACCGCAGCCGGCGGGCGGGCTGCACCCAGCAGCGAGTACACCTCAGCAGACACAGAGCTCTCCCCCGAACTGTTGACTGCTGTCACAACATAATAATAGGTATTGCCGCTGATAAGGCCATTATGGGTGTAATTAGTCGAAGATGTGCCGGGAATTTTTGCGCTCATTTTACTCACGCCCTGCGTGTTCGACCAATAGATGTTATAGGAGGTGGCATTCGCAACGGCATTCCAGCTTATCGTCAACGTGTTTGGGGAAGTAATAGACACACCGACCCCCGCCGGAGCAGCAGGAGGTCCCTCTACTACAATCTCATCCCCTCCGCATCCCGAAAGGGAAAGTATTAAAAGAGAAAAAAAGGTAATGCTAAATGCATTCGGCACCCTGTATTTCTCACTTTTCATATTAAATTATCGAATTTTGAAGATTTCATTTATGCAAAATATGCAATTAATGCAAAGATGCAAGGAACAATCACAAAGCTGCTCACCAAAAAACAAACAAGCAACAGCGGGTTTAGGCCTCACTCAACCCGGTACTCTCTAATATCTCTTCCCTTGCTGTCTTTTTTAACCGCCGGAAGAGCCGCCGGTTTTCTCTCGGCTTGCTTGCCGAAACGGTATTCCGTTTCGGTAGCAAACGAAGCGACAGCCGAAGGTGACATCGACATCCGCGCTTTTATCCTCCCATTGCCATGCTTGGGTGTACGCACTGTTATCAGCATCACCTTGCTTTCACCTTTATTGGCGGATCCAGTCCATGACGTATCGCCGGACAAAAGCTCCAAACCGCCATGAAGTTCCACATTGATACTCAACTCGGCGGAATCGGCAAAAGATTTTCCAGTGATTTTAAATTCGACCGCATCGCCAGGCTTGATATCGGCGGAAACGAGCCCGACCTGCACAGGAGTAATACTTACCTGCAAAGGAGCGCGCGGCTTGGCCGCATGAAGCGTAAGCGATGTCAGAAGCAATGACATCAGTAAAGCCTGCACGACTCGTTTCATGATGCTCCTTAGAGAGCGCTTGGAAAATTCATTTCAAACAAGGCCGTTATTTTTGTAGGGTGCGCTCCGCGCACACATAATACTGGTGTGTAAAACGCACCACATAATCGCCCGCTTCCTGCTTTGAATTGGAACACCAATTCATCTTTGGTAAAAAAAGGGGTGAGGAAGAGCCCCCACCCCTGATTCGATACCTTCAATCCAGAATTTCCTGGCTTAGCGCCGCATCATTTTCTTGAGGAATTCCGTCTGATGGGCTTTTGCCCTGCCATCCCCTGCAGATGGCTTGGTACCGGGCTTATAGAAGTACTCAGTGTATCCGGCGGCGTTGTTCAAATAGATGCTGTGTCCATGTGATATCCATGAGGCGTCATACGCATAGGCGGAAATGTAGGTCGTATTCGGGTTGGTTACCGATGCGCTGAACGAGAAATTGCCCGTTGCAACATCATAGGTTAGCGGCTGAGCCCATGTCGAATCGGCCGACTGGTTCGAATAATATGTCGACAGCCCGGTTATATAGTCGTAGGCATAGCCATAGACGTAAACCGGTGTGAAGCTGGCTGTATCTATCGTTCCGCTTACAGCCGTTGAGCCGCTGGCTGATGCGCCCTGCGCCGGGCTGGTGATGGCCACGATCTTGGGTGGCGCGCCTATGCCGCCAGACGTATAGATAGTCAGGTTATAGGAATTCCAGTTGGCATCGTACAGCGTGAAATAGTTGTAGCCATATCCCAGCGCCACACCAGTCAGCGAGAACGTGCCGCCACCGCTGGTGAATGTTCCCGATGCATAGAGTGCCCCGGACTGATAATAGTAACCTGTCCCGCTGACCGTGCTGTTCCCGGCGATATTGACCGTACCCAAGCCGGTGCTCCAGGAACTCCAGCTATCGGATGCCTGCCCCCCCGACGCCAGCGTAGATCCGGATACCGTAACGGCATTGATCGGCGGCACCCAGACCGTCCCGTTGGTGGTGTTAACCGTCAGGTAGGTCCAGTTAGACCCGTCAGTCAGCGAGATGTAGTTGTAGCCGGTGTATACCGGGAGATCTATGCTGTAGGTATTCCCAGCCGCCACCGTCGAAACGGTGCCGTAATACATCCCGGAAATATAGGCCGTGACAGTCCTGCCCGTCTTGGCCCCACCGCTTACTCTCACCGTCGGAACCGTGGCCTGATAGGTTCCATAGATATCCTTGGATATCGGATTGGCTGAAACATCGGTCACGCCGGTCACGCCAAACACAATCGGCGGGGTTGGGCAAGTCGAGCTGACCTGCACGCCCTGCCTTATCCACATAGCATCGTAGATATCTATCGTGTTGGTACCGGCATAGACGGACTGGGTAATAGTGTAGTCATATACAGACGTAGCCCCATTAAAGACAGGTGTAACGGTCTGGTTCTCATAAACCGAAGCACCGTTCGTACTGTTGTAGGAATTCAGGTACACATACAGATTACCTGCATTGGTGGTAGTGCCGGTGATGGTCACGCTACAAGCCGCAGTACTTCCAGTGCTTGGATACTGGTAGTAGTTCATAGAAGGCGTCGTAATAGGCAGCGGCGTCGTTCCGTCCGAAATTATGGTCACGGCATGGGGCGGCACATAGGGCGTGCCATTTTTCGCATAGATACTCAATGAATACCAGTTGAGACCATCGCTAAGCTGTATGTAATTCCATCCCTTGTAAAGGGCCAAGCCGACGATGCTGGGATTCGTTCCCACAAGAGGTTGATTGGAAAGATGCGGTGTCCAGCCCGGCTCCGCATAGGTCGAATAAGTTCCAAAAGTGGTATTGCCAGGCATGGCAAGGTTGATCGTAACGCTGGTTGCGATACCGGCATCCCAGTACTCCTGCCAGATGTTCGAAGGTAACGCAGAGATTGCAGTGCCCGTAGCGGTGTCCACTATCGATGTGGACTTGATCGGGAGGTTGAAGACAGTTCCAGCTGTAGTATTCACGCCAAAACCGTTCTGGCTGCTGACCGTCCCCCAGTTGCCCAACTGCACCCAGTTCTGTCCCTGGAAAACCGGAACAGCTGTGAATGTATAGGTTGGGCCTGCGACAAGGTCTACCGAATTGTTGTAATAGCCCTTGCCTTCATTGTTCCATACGTTCAGGGACAAAGTGCCAGTAAGCGTAGGATCGGGCTTGATCACGATATCCAAGGTGCAGACATCGGAGCTGTTGTAGTTTTCCCATGCATCCGGCCCCGCGAAAGAGGTCGTAATCACACCTGCACAATTTCTGGGGGTAATCGAAGTGATGCTTATCAGGGGTTGAGCACCGCCGGTCGTCAGTATGCTGAAGTCGGTATACAATCCGGCATTGTCGCCCAAATAAACCGAGTTGCGCTTATTGGAAAGATTGATTGTAGCGGTTCCCGTAGCGCTACTGCCCACCGCGCTAAATGTCAGCGTTGGGTTGGATGAAGTATAGCCGCTCACTGACACATAGCCGGATGTTGCAGACGAATTGGGTGTGGTGACCGTTGCCAGCACACTGCTTGCGGAACCTACAAAATATCCGTTCAAGCTGTCGGAATAGTCATAAACCGTGGTACCCGCAAGGTCTGTAAGCTTGATCGTCAACTCTTTCCAGGTGCCGCCGACCGTAAAGCCGTTATTCGTGCTGGCAGCAGCCAAATATACTGCCGGATCGAAGTTGAGTATCTTGAAATCATCCAGCGTCTTGGTCTTGAATCCGACCACTGCCCAGGTGTAACTGCCTCCCGGCTGGATCTGTGTGATCATCTTTTCAAAGCCCAGCGGATTTTTTTGGGACAGATCCAGAACGAGCATGTTGCCCAAGTCTAAGACACCACCCCCGCCTCCACCCGGAGCCGCACCTGAACTTGCAAACTTTGCCGAGACCGGAGAACCGACGCTAGCATTGCTGCCATCCACCAGCGCAGCCCAGCCGGTACGCATCTGCCTGGAATTATTATCGATCAGCACCACCAGATAGGTTGGCATCGGTGTGCCTATCGTATCGGATGCGACTGCCGTCCACTTGAATTCCGGTTTGAGCGGGGCAATCCTAGTAGGCTCTGGATACTGGTTGCCATTGGCCGGCGAGATAAGATCGATCACGGCCAGCGTCGGGATAGTTCCCGGCGGAACCTCTGACCCACGTGTCATCAACCATCCCTGATTGATGTTTTCCATCACCGCATACAGGGTATTATTCGGTCCACTGTTACATGTAGGGTCGGTTTTATTGGTCGGCGTAGCTGTGATGGTAAAGGCGATGGATGCCGTGGAACCGCTGACAGTAATGCCGCCAGGAATACTGATGTTGGCCACATCCACTTCACCGGTAACTTTGGAGCCGCACCGGTCGAGATCCTTGAACCAGTTGTTCAACATGGCGGTAAACTCGTTCAGGCTCAGCCGCCCGTCACGGTTCAGGTCGTCGCTGCTCATGCCGCGCGAGCTGTCGTTAACCCAGAAAAAATCGCCACTCATATAGGAGATGAGCAATGCCGAATTCCTGGAGTTCATCGCGTTGACCCATTTACCGAGCACGTGCTTGACCGACAGTTGCGTATTGACTTCGGTATCGTTGGTGCCGGGTACTAGCGTCGATATGCCCAAAGAGGTAGGCTCGGTAGTGAAACTGGTCGTCAGCACATCCATGGGCAAGCCTACCATATCCAGTCCGCCGCTCACTGTCAGGGTGTAGGTCGTGCCCAATTGCAGCGCGCTCGATGGCGACACCTCATAGACAAAGGGGTATGCAGCATCGGCCTGTGCGTTGCTCCTGCCCACGTACTTGATAGTCGGTTTATCGCCTATCGACGGGCTGGAATCCACATTGATCGAGGTGATATCCAGCTCCTCATCCGAAGCGATCCGGATCGGCGTCATGATGGGCATTTTCGCTTTTTGGTTACCCGCAGGGCTGTTCCTCAATGCAGTCGGTGGGGTGACATCTTTGGGAGCGGACCGGAATGTACCTGTGACATCGGCGGTCATCGCCACGCCATAAACATTGCTGGCAGTCTTCAACGATTTCCCGCCGCCTATTGTTATCGTATAAACGGTATTGGGTTTGAGTGGGTTGGTGGGATAGAAGGTCGCGGCAGTCAGATCAGCAGATATTTTCCATTTGCCTGTGATAGGAACCGTATCGCCAGCCGGAACAATCTTCATCGCGTTCATCACGCTTTTCCTGTCCATGGCCATGCTGAAAATCACCTGGATATTGGCGTTGGCCGGCACCGGCGAGGTCGAGCTGCCGAAAGTGCCGTCGGAATTTTTTGCCAAGCCGAGCATGGAAGATACTGCGGGAACGGCGTCGCTGTCCTGGGCCACGAGATCGTTGCCTATGACTTGGCCGGAAAACTTTTTGACGATGGCCTGAACGGCTACCAGCAACTTACCGTAAAAGGTATCGTACTTGCTGACGATGACTGTGTAGTTCCCAGAAGGAAGAGGTTTACCGTTGACATATGCTGCAGTGCCATCCGGATTCAAATTTGAAGCTGCATTGATGAGAGTGCCTAGAGTATAAGTACCATCTGGATTTGTAGAAGCACTGGCAACCGGAAGGAGCCATTCCGCCTTGTCCGCATCATAAAGCTCGATAGTAGCGGTTTGAAGCGCCACCGCAGGTGCGCCAAGTTTGGTTGCCGACAGGGTTGCCATCAGGTTCGAACCTTCGCTGGCACCGGGTTTGTATGCGCCCGGCTGCTGCCTCGCTTTTGCCAGCGTAGCAGCCATCATGGCAGGCTTAGCGGTTACCGTGCTCGATAACGTCACCTTGCCGGATATCGTTGTGGTAGCTGAAGAAGTAATGTCCAGCCCGTCGCCAATTCCGCAACTAGTCAGCAACAGTGCCATAGCCAAAGAAAACAATATTGACGAAATGCTGCTTGTGCGTTCCTGTTTCCGTACCATGGCTATCTCCTCGCTACTGCAATTGAGCTCCTGATTCGTTTTGAGCATCCGCATGCCTTCCTCAAAGCTGAAGTCCAGACAAGTTCAACTTGATAATGGCATCTTTTCTGATGCGGTTTTAGCATCATTTATTATTCGTGTCAAACCAGCGCGAAGCGACCGATCCCTTCCTCACTCCTGGCCTGTCGGCAACCAAGCTAGGCACAGGATGCCCGGCTCATTCTGGACAATCTGGGCAACTGAAATGCATTAGCCATATGCAGACGAAATCTCCCATCCCGTCAAAAAAATAAATGCATAACCGCCTTAGTGGCGAAAAATGGATTAAGCCCGTAAACTTGGTATCAAGTATACGTCCTGATAATTGAAACCGGAATTTTTCGAAATGTACTCATGCCATGACTGATGCCCGGCTTCTACCCTATGCCTATGCCCGCGACTTCGGGCTGCTGGCGCAACGCAACGACAGCACCGTCGAGGTATTGGTGTCTGATGCCACCAAAACCAGCGCAATCGCCGAGGTGAGCCGCAATTTCGGGCACATCAGGATCAAGTCGATGCCGCGCGCAGAGCTCGAAACTGAGATCGCCAAAGCCTATGCTGACGCTGGCGGTGATGCGGCGCAGGTGGTAGACGAATACGAGTCGGATCTTGATCTGAACAAACTGATGCAGGACATGCCTGCGGTCGAAGACTTGCTGGAATCTGCCGACGACGCGCCGGTGATCCGCATGATCAACGCGCTGTTGACCCAGGCCCTGCGCGAAGGCGCGTCGGACATCCACATCGAGCCTTTCGAGCAGGTGTCGGTGGTACGATTCCGTATCGACGGCAGTCTGCGCGATGTGGTCAAGCCCAAGAAAGCCATCCACGCCTCGCTGATCTCGCGCATCAAGATCATGGCACAGCTCGACATCGCCGAGAAGCGCCTGCCGCAGGACGGGCGCATCACGCTGCGCGTCGGCGGCAAGGCGGTGGACGTGCGCGTCTCCACGCTGCCCACCGGACACGGCGAACGCGCGGTGCTGCGTTTGCTGGACAAGGAATCCGGAAAGCTCGACTTGCAGAGTCTGGGCATGAGCCCGGAAGTACTGACACAATTCGACAAGCTGATCGCCCAGCCGCACGGCATCGTGCTGGTCACCGGGCCCACCGGCTCCGGCAAGACCACCACGCTGTATGCCGCGCTGTCGCGATTGAACGACACCCGCACCAACATCCTGACGGTGGAAGACCCGATCGAATACGAACTGAACGGCATCGGCCAAACCCAAGTTAACCCGCGCATCGACATGACCTTCGCCAAGGCGCTACGCGCGATCCTGCGCCAGGACCCGGACATCATCATGATCGGAGAGATACGCGACCTCGAAACCGCGCAGATCGCCGTGCAGGCCTCGCTCACCGGTCATCTGGTGCTGGCCACGCTGCACACCAACGACTCGGCCGCCGCAGTCACGCGCCTGCTCGACATGGGCATCGAACCCTTCCTGCTCTCCTCCTCGCTGCTCGGCGTGGTCGCACAGCGACTGGTGCGCAAACTGTGCCCGCACTGCAAACGGAAAGAAGGTCAATACTGGGTCGAGGTCGGCTGCGAACAGTGCGGCCACACCGGTTACCAGGGACGCGGCGGCGTATACGAATTGCTGCTGACCACCGAGCATATCCGTGCCCAGATACACAACCGCGCCTCCGAAGCCGACATCCGCCAGTCGGCATTGAAGGACGGCATGCGCACCATGCGCGAGGATGGAGAACGGTGGCTGTTAGACGGCACGACGACGCAGGCGGAGTTGCTAAGGGTTACAAAGGATTAGGAGACATGCCTGAGCGGATGGGCTTGCAATTCGCACCCATATGTATATACTCAGAGTAGTTACACATGGAGAACGTCATGCGCACGGCAAAAGTTTTCAGGAGCGGCAATTCGCAGGCAGTGAGGATACCTGCCGAGTTCCAGTTCGACACGGACGAGGTGGAAATCTTCCGCCGCGATGAAGAACTGGTGCTGCGCAAAAAAACCAAATCCCTGGAGCAAGCCTTCCACCTACTGGCATCCCTGCCCGAAGATTTCATGACGGAGCGGGAAGATAGTCTGCCGCAAGAACGCGCCGGGCTTTAATTCCAGATGCCGCGTTACCTGCTCGACACCAACATCTGCATCTACATCAAAAACCATCGTCCGCCCGAAGTGCTGGCGCGTTTTTCCAAATTATCCCCCGGAAAGGTCGCCATGTCCGCCATCACCTATGGCGTACTCTGCTTCGGCGCAGAAAAAAGCTCGCAGCCTAAAGAATCGCACCGGATACTGGAATACCTGGCCGCCCTGATCCCGGTGCTGCCGCTGGATGAAAACGTTTCAGCGCACTACGGTAAAATCCGCCAGCAGTTGCAGGCCAAGGGCAAACCCATCGGCAATAACGACCTGTGGATCGCGGCCCATGCGCTGGCAGGCAAATTGACTCTGGTCACCAACAACGAAAATGAATTCAAGCGCGTACCGGGGCTGAAGGTAGAAAATTGGGTAGCATAACTCCCCATCATGCTGGTAAATTGAACATTACGCTGGGGCTTGCGAAAAGTAATTCGAGCCTGAGCCCTTTAGCTCAAGTGTCCGTGAAACACGGGTTAGCTCAGGTATCGAAATACCTATTCATTATTCAACTGTCCATCCAACAATTTACCCCTACCCCCCTCCCTTGCCCCACTTGACAATACTGTCGCGACGCGAGAGTATTATCTCACATGATCACCGACTTCCACGATGAGAACACGCTGAAGGTGTGGATGGGCGAATTCTCCCGCCGGTTGCCGAACCAGATTCAGGACATGGCGCGGCGCAAATTGCGTATGTTGCACAATGCACAGCGGGTCGAGGATTTGCGCATCCCGCCGAACAACCGGCTGGAAACGTTGAAAGGTGACCGTGCCGGGCAATGGAGCATCCGCATCAACGACCAATGGCGCGTGTGCTTTGTATGGAACGAGGGGCAGGCCAGTCGCGTGGAGATTTGCGACTATCATTAAGGAGACACGATTATGGGCAAAACGACCAAACAAAAGTTGCGCAACATCCACCCCGGCGAAGTGCTGCGCGAGGAGTTCCTGCTGCCGCTCGGCATTTCGCAATACCGCTTAGCCAAGGAGATAGGCGTGACCGAAGCACGCATCTCGGCAATCTGCTCCGGCAAGCGGGCGATCACGGCGGATACAGCGTTGCGTCTGGCCGCTTTTTTCGGCACGTCCAGCGGATTCTGGATGGGTTTGCAGGCGGATTACGATACCGAAGAAGCGGCGCAGGCCTTGTCCGGCGAACTGGCGCAAATACACCGCTTTGAGCCTTTGGCGGCTTGAATGAGATTACCTGAATAACGATGCTAATTCAGATTCCCACTTTTTCCTGATGCCACAAGCTCGATAACCCACCATGCCCGCATTCAGCTACGAAGCCGTCGATGCAACCGGTGCCACCCGCAAAGGGGTGGTGAATGCCGACAGCGCGCGAGCGGCGCGCTCGGATTTGCGTGGACAGGGTTTAACGCCAATCAGCGTCGATACCATCACAACCCAGCTCGACGAGTCGGGCACAACCAAACGCAGCGCGTTCGGCAACCGGCTTTCGACTGACGAGCTGGCGTTGTTCACGCGCCAACTGGCGAGCCTGCTGGAAGCCAGCCTGCCGCTGGAGCAGGCGTTCTCTGCATTGCTCGAACAGGCCGAGCGCACTTATGTGCGCGACCTGATCGCGTCTATCCGCTCAGAGGTGATGGGTGGCTCATCACTGTCTGACGCATTGGCGAAACACCCGCGCGACTTCGCCGACATTTACCGCGCGCTGGTATCGTCCGGCGAGCAGATCGGCCAGTTGGCAAAGGTATTGTCGCGGCTGGCGGACTACATCGAGCGGCGCAACGCGCTGGTGCAAAAGGTCAAGCTTGCGTTCACCTATCCGGCCATCGTCACGGTCGTCGCATTCCTGATCGTGATCTTTTTGCTGACCTATGTGGTGCCGCAGATCGTCTCGGTGTTCGCCAACACCAAACAGAAACTTCCGTTGCTGACCACGGTGATGCTGGGCGTGTCGGACTTTGTGCGCCACTACGGAATCTATGTTTTTCTGCTGGCTGTGGCCGCCGGTTACGCTTGGCATCGCGCGCTGCAGAACGCCGCGATCAAGCTGCGCTTTCACACCTGGCTGCTGACCGCGCCGCTGTATGGTAAATTCGAGCGCAGCCTGAACACCGCGCGCTTCGCCAGCACGCTGGCCATTACCACCGGCTCTGGTGTGCCGATATTGCGCGCGCTGCAAACCAGCCGCGACACGCTGACCAACGTTGCGATGCGCGCGCAGGTGGAGGAAGCCACCCACAGCGTGCGTGAAGGCGTCAGCCTGGCGCGCGCGCTGTCTGCGCACAAACATTTCCCGGCGATGCTGATCCACATGATCCGCTCCGGCGAAGCAACCGGCGAGTTGCCGAAGATGCTGGAGCGCGCCGCGAACGCGCAGGAACAGGATCTGGAGCGCCGCGCGATGACCATGGCAGGATTGCTTGAGCCCGCGTTGATATTGGCGATGGGCGTGGTGGTACTATTGATCGTGCTGGCGGTGCTGATGCCCATCATCGAGATCAATCAATTGGTACGATAGGATGCTGAAAAACTGCTGCGCTCGCTATGCTTCTCAACACCTACTCATATTTATTTGAACGAAACTAAATGAAACGCCTACCCCTAATCATAAGTTTCTTCATGTTCATCGCCTTATGCGTATCCATCGCCTATTGGGCGATGCAATTTATCAAACCGCCGGTGCGGGCTATCGCAGCACCACCATTATCCACTCCATCAATACCCAAGCTGGATGCGGCGGCTGGCTTGCTGGGCGGACGCTCGTCTTTTGCTGTGACCAGCAATTTCCAGCTAAAGGGAGTAGTTGTCGCCAGCAACCCGAAAGAAAGTGTCGCCATCCTAGCGGCTAACGGCAAGCCTGCAAAAGCGATCAGAGCCAATCATGAAGTCATACCCGGTGTAACGGTCAAGGAAGTACAAAGGGACCATGTGCTGCTGTCGGAAGGCGGTGTGATTAAGCGAGTCGATTTGCCGCAGGACGCGCGACGAAAATAATATCGGCATGAAGCCGCTCTGTTCTGTGGCCCGATGTGGCCAATGCCAAACCAGCCGCGTTCATCTCCGCATACAGCTTAATGCAGCGTGCTTTCATGGCTGGAGTGCCGGTTACCGTAAATCTCTTTGGATGTAACTGTATCGGCAGGCAACGCTTTGGCGTTTAGCGGGCGATTCCCGCAAGCGTTCACATCGCAAGTCTACGGCTTGCATCCCGCCTCCCCGATTAACCTGTTTTCAGCTAGTGCCCTTTCCGGATGGCGGTCTTCATTCAGCGCGAACCAGCAACACGGGAACCGTTGCCCCGCGCACCACAGCTTCAGCGACACTTCCCAACAGCAAGCGGCTCAATCCTGAGCGCCCATGCGTGCCAATGACGAGCAGGTCGGCCGGCCAATTCCGGGCATCGTCGTCGATCACACTAGCGACGCGCACTCCGCTCGCCTCAAGTAGTGCAGTTTGCGCAGTCACACCCGACTTTCGCGCTTTTTCAGCGGCTTGCGCCAGAGCACGTTCGCCGGTCTTGCGCACCGCTTCCTGCAGGGCGGCATAATCAATAAAGGCAAAACCCTCGGCATCCAGCGGATATGCTTCCTCGACTACATAAACCAAACGTAATTGAGCCTTGCCAGCCGCCAGCTTGATCGCCTCTTGCAATGCACGCTCGGCTGTCGCACTGCCATCGATTGGAACCAGAATGCGTTGATACATGATTGCCTCCCGCTTTTCCTGCTCAATACTCAGGCATGTTTCCATTCTATTCCTATTTTGGATTCAAGCATGACATCCACCGTAGGATTGCATTTTATGTCCGTCGAACACTTCGATATCAGCATGCTGCAATCGCCCGTTCCACGCCCGTTTGCGCCACATCAGACAAACACTGATGCCCAATGAGTTCTATTTCCTATGTAAAAAAAAGACATTGTCTGATACGTAATATTAGTGAACAGGAGTAATTTCTTCGTAGCAGATAAGTGGGTTAGCAGAGTTTTCCTACGCTTACGATTTGGAGCTCTGGATTGATGCCCTTGGTTGTATAAGACCTTCGCAAATATTGAGGGAGGTTATCATGTGGCAGCTCAGTGTAAACCACCGCGCATCCCGGTTCGGTATCGGTTTGTTTGTGCTTTTCAGTTTGTTGCTCGGCGGATGTCCCGGAGGCGGCGGGGGCGGAAGTAATGGTAATGGGGATGGGAGCGATACCGATAAAACGCCGCCAACCATCATCTTCAACAGCCCGGCAAGCGGTGCCACGGGTGTGTCAGTGGATTGTCTTCCTTCAGTCACATTCAGCGAGAATATGGACGCATCTTCGATAAATTCATCGACGTTCACGCTGAAAGACGTTTCCAATCATGCCGTAACGGGTAACGTTACTTACATGGCAAAAGCAGCTACATTCTCCCCTGACACGCATCTCGCCTATTCGACCACTTACACGGCAACGATCAGTACCGCAGCAAAGGACTTGGCAGGGAACGCCATGTCGAGCAGCTATGCCTGGACGTTCACCACTGAGGCTACCCCAATCCCAATACCCGCCCCTGCAACGCCAGTCGGGTTACATGCAATGAGCGGCGATGGACAGGTCACGCTCGCATGGGATGCTGTCGCCGATGCAACCTCGTACAACATCTACTACGCCAACGTCACAGGTGTGACTAAATCAAACTATGCCAGCCTGCAAGGAGGCGGCCGGATAGTGGGCGCGAATTCGCCCTACGTTCACCGCAATCTGGTGAATTCGACAACTTATTTTTATACGGTAACGGCGGTCAATGCCGGAAGTGAAAGTGTGGAATCGTTACAGCTCGCGATTCAGCCACTTCTTTCACGTGGCTGGTCGTGGGTACAACCACGGCCGACAGGTGAATCACTTTCCGCAATCAAGTTTATTGATGCCAACACAGGATGGACGGTCGGCGGCAGCGGAACGATCCTCCACACAAATGATGGCGGGTACACATGGACAAACCAGAACAGCGGAACGAGCAGTTGGCTCTCTAATGTTCATTTTATCGACGCGCTGAACGGCTGGGCCATCGGAGGCGGCGGCGGATACGGGCAGACCTATGCCACCATACTGCACACAACGGATGGTGGCGCAACATGGCATATCCAGGCAAGCGGTAACGCGCCTGCGTTAAGCGGAATCTATTTTGTGGACGCAATGTCCGGCTGGGCGGTAGGTGGCGACGGCTTCATCTTTCACACCTCCAATGGCGGGCTAACATGGACACCGCAAGGTAGCGGTACCACATCGTTGCTATGGAAAGTGAAGTTCGTGAATGCTACGACCGGGTGGGTCGTGGGTGGCAATGGCTATGACGGCGTAGTTCTGAAAACTACCGATGGCGGCTCGACTTGGACAGGGCAATCCGTCTGGGGCACCCAGCTTACCGATCTGGATTTCGCCTCGGCTTCCAAAGGCTGGATGGTCGATGCGGCAAAAACGGGACACATCTTTGCAACAAACAACGGCGGCAATAGCTGGGGAGCAATGCCTGTGCCCAGCAATTCGTATCTCGTCGGACTCGGCTTCGCAGATGCAAACACCGGCTGGGCGGTCGGTACCTGGGGCGGTATCGTGAAAACAGGCAATGGCGGATCATCGTGGGCAGTCCAGGAGAGCGGAACCTCGGAACATCTGTCTGCCGTGTTCGCGATCAGTCCACAATCGGCATGGGCTGTCGGAGGCAAGGGCACCATACTGCACAGCAGCAATGGCGGGACGACCTGGCTCAGCCAGACAGTACGCAACGCAGGAATCACAACGATGTCATTCACCAGCACATCGACAGGCTGGGCTCTGGATGGTAGCTCAATCGTTTCCCGCACGAACGATGGCGGACTCCACTGGGTCGCAATACCCGCCTTCACGAACCGGAATCTGGGCTGGCTGCAATTCACGAACGCAACCACCGGTTGGGCAGTGGGGACTCTCTATAATGCATGCACTTTGGCACCCTGCTATCCGGTCTATCGTACCTTGGATGGTGGAGCAACATGGGTTTACCGTGGCGACATCAGCTCAGCCCAAATATGGGATGTAAACTTCCTGGATGACCTGCGCGGATGGGCGGTGGGACCCAATGGGTTGATTCGCATCACTACTGACGGCGGCGAAACATGGGTATCTCAGTTCAGCGGTACTGCGAGTCTGCTGGCAGCAGTAAAAGTGGTCGATGCGTCAACCGTTTGGGTCGTGGGAGAAGGCGGGCTTATACTCAAGACGACCGACGGCGGCGTCACTTGGCTGGGACAGATCAGTGGTACGACGCAAGACCTGAGAGCGATCGCCGCTGCAGATACAGCAAAAGCCTGGGCAGTCGGGGGAAACTCCACAAACGCGCCGTTACTTGCGACCACCGATGGCGGAGACACCTGGGTGGCGCAGAGCAGCGGCCTGCCCGGCTGGTTCAATGACGTATATTTTGTCAGCGCCACCACCGGATGGGCAGTCGGAACCAACATTATTCTCGGCACAACAGACGGCGGTGCAAACTGGCTGCCCCAGAATGCTCCGGCCTCCGGGGACTTCTACCGGGTCAGGGCAGTGGATGTACAGAACGCGTGGATCGTAGGAGCTGGCGGCATGATCAGAACAACCACGGGAGGCAAATAGCTTCGGCCAATTCCGAAGCATTCCTGTTCTGTGTTCCAGCCGAAATGGCACTCAACGCAGCACTGCCAGCCTCCATTACCGCCGATGG
>Ga0224495_10000656_pt1 | contig 26397 bp, 24 predicted proteins | sample SF_Jul11_sed_USG_FD_168128 | JGI IMG/M metagenome (GOLD analysis project Ga0224495, IMG submission 168128) | Sediment microbial communities from San Francisco Bay, California, United States - SF_Jul11_sed_USGS_4_1 | ecosystem: Environmental > Aquatic > Marine > Sediment | place: USA: California...
GAATATCAGACTGATTCATCGTCGAAGCCGCCTGCACCTGGAAGTGTTTTCAAGAAAATGTAAAAATAACAAAATGATAACTTGACAAAGGTCGTTCCATATCAGCCGGGGGCGTGAGCCCCCGGTAAGAGATGGAGAACAAACAAAAGCCCCGGAGGGGCGAAAGTAAAGGAGTATCACTAATGTCATACACCAACCTGAATTATCACATTGTCTTCTCAACGAAGAATCATAGACCGTATTTAGACGACTCTGAGATGGCAAGGTTGTTTGAATATATCGGCGGTATCACAAAGAATCTGAAAGCAACATTACTGTTAGCAGGCGGCACGACTAATCATGTCCATATTGCGGTGCGTCTTCACCCGGAACTGTCAATTACCGAATTTGTTCGCACGATAAAATCGAATTCCTCGAAGTGGGTTCACGACACGTTTTCGGGAGGGTTTGCATGGCAGGAGGGCTATTCAGCATTTTCTGTATCGCAATCCATTATCGGAAAAGTTGTCGAATATATCCGTGGGCAAAAAGAGCATCACAAAAAGTTAACTTTCAAGGAAGAGTTGAAATTTTTTCTTTAAAAGCATAATATTGAGTATAATGAGAAATATTTGTGATGTTTCTTTCGCCCCTTTGGGGCTTTATGTTTTGTGAATCCAATACCGGAGGTTTACACCTCCGGCTAATTGACTTTTTGTCCCTTCGGGACAATTGTGCTGAAAATATCAGTGCATGTAGAAGCATGAGAAATGTTATCTGAGCCCATAATTGAACTTGTTGATTTGAAATAGTCAGGGCCAACGGCCCGGAAGTTAGTTAGCCGGTGGCGTGAGCCACCGGTAAGCAGGTTAGGAAAATAAAAGCCCCGAAGGGGCGAAAGTTAGCGATATAACGAATGATCGACTATTCAGAATTTTTTGCCTATTTAAAGACGACACCCTTGGCGGAGATTGCAGACGATTTTTCCGCAAGGACAAATGCTGCAATGCAAGCGCTGTCGCATGGCGATTTTGAGAAGTGGTGCGCGGCGATTAAGTCGATGCCGGAAGTTGAGCAGTCGCATATTGATCTGAATGCGGATGCAGTAACAATAGCGGGGGAATTGAAAGATGCAAAATTAACATCGCTTAAAGAAAACCTAATGCAGCTTCATCCATGGCGTAAAGGACCGTTTGATTTGTTCGGCATTCATATCGATACCGAATGGCGGTCGGACTTGAAGTGGGCACGGCTCAAGGACCATCTTGATCTGAAAGATAAACTAGTCCTCGATGTCGGCTGCGGCAACGGGTATTACCTGTTTCGGATGCTGGGGGCGGGAGCAAAAGCCGCCATCGGCGTCGATCCATTTTTACTGTATGTGATGCAGTTTCACGCGATCAATAAATACGTGCACACAAATAAAGCTGCGGTCCTGCCGCTGGGTGTAGACGATGTTCCGGATGGTTGTGGGTGTTTCGACACGGTCTTTTCGATGGGGATTTTGTATCACCGCCGCGAGCCGAAAGAGCATTTGCGGCAATTGCATGGATTTCTCAAGCCCGGCGGGCAGGTTGTGCTGGAAACGATTGTATTGGACACCGAAAAAGAAGAGTTGCTTGTTCCCGAGGGTCGCTACGGGAAGATGCGCAATGTCTGGGCGATTGCGTCGCCGGCACTGCTGACAAAGTGGCTCACCGAATGCGGCTTTGGCAACGTTAAAATACTCGATGTCACCAAAACGACTCTCGACGAACAGCGCCAAACCGAGTGGATGACGTTTGAGTCGCTCCACGATTTCCTCGATCCGAACGACGACAGCAAAACCATCGAAGGACACCCCGCTCCGGTACGTGCGATTTTGATAGCACAAAAATCTTAACCACGGAAATCACGGAAGTTCACAGAATTAAGATAATTCGGGCTATTGTCAATCAAACAGCATGGGGCTTTTGTATTCGTACTCTTTTTGGAAGTATTTCAGGGCTTCTTTGGGGGTGCGGAAGATTTTGTTGGCGGTCTGGGTGATGAAGACGGATGGTTCTTTTTTCGGCATCCAGATCACGTAGACCTGCTTGGCGGCTTCGTGAGCGTGCTGGAGTTCCCGTTCGACGCCGCTGGACAGGGCGGGCATGCCGTCTTCCAGTTCGGGGATATAGCTGACGATCATGTCCGACTGATCGATCAGGGCAAAATCGCGGGCGTAGATCTGGCTGTTAATATCGCGTTCGATTTGTTGAACTTCTGAAGCATCGAGTTTGACCTTTTCGCCCAGCACTTCGACATCAATCGTATCGTTGCCGGCTTTCTGTGCCTGCTGCGCATAATAGGGCAGATACGCTTCTTCCAGGTCCGCCGGATCGAAGCAGATCAGCAAGGTTTTCATGGTATCGCGAAACTCTTTGATCTCAGCCAGCATCTCCGGCATCCCGGCCACATGCGTCATCGGAAAGCTCAGGTAGGCCTTCTTACGCTGCGGCTCAAACGCCAGCTGGTAAAACGTCTCGATGGTGCTTTTTTCAAACCCGCGGGCCAGGATATAGAAGTCGGCGTTCTCATTGGTTCCCTGCTGGGCCATCTGGGTAGCGAGGACTTCCTCCTCACGCCAGACGATCAGGTCCTTGAGCGTGTGGCGGATGTGATGTTCACGATTCAGTCGCACGTGCAACGGCTCAACTCCGTCGATCATGCAGATAAACAGATCGGGATTGAGCTGCCGCATCTGGTAAAAATCGAACGCCGGAAACAGGCCGTGCCGCCAACGGAAGGTCGCATGGGTATTGACGATAACGTGTTTGTGTTCTTTGCTTTTGGCGATGATGTCCTTGACCACGCTGCGGCGAAGGGAATGCAGCCGCTGCAGTGAAATATCCAAAATCCGCCCGGCGCCAATATCCGGCGCCTCGGCATACATCATATCCCCCACATTGCACAGCAGGATATCCTTGCCGCGTTTGGCGGCATAGTCACACACCTCAGCAAGGTACTGCTTCTTGTCAATTCCCACCATGCCGGTGACAACGATAATCATTTATGACCCCTTACCGGTTATATTAACCACGAAGGGCACAAAGAGCACGAAGAAATAATAATTATAAATCTTCATGACCTTCGTGATCTTCGTGGTTTTGTTTTCATAGGTTTCGTCTTACAGATTCTGCAGACGCTGCTGTTTGTCGTGGTCCTGTAGGGCGGCGATCAGTTCGTCGAGTTCGCCCATCATGATCTTTTCCAGCGAGTATAAGGACAGATTGATACGGTGATCGGTCAGCCGGTTCTGCGGGAAGTTGTAGGTGCGAATACGCTGGGAGCGGTCGCCGGAGCCGATCATGGACTTGCGAGCGCTGGACCTTTCGGCGTTGGCTTTGTTTTGGTAATACTCATAAAGGCGGCTTTTCAGAATCCGGTAGGCCTTGGCGCGGTTTTTGTGCTGGCTGCGTTCATCGCGCATACTGACAACAATGCCGGTCGGCACATGCTCGAGCCGGATGGCACTGGCGACCTTGTTGACGTTCTGTCCGCCGGGGCCGCCGGCACAACTGACATTTTCGATCATGTCATCCGGATTGATCTCGATATCCACCTCTTCCGGTTCCGGCAACACCGCCACGGTCGCAGCGGAGGTATGCACGCGCCCCTGCGATTCCGTTTCCGGCACGCGCTGGACGCGGTGGCCGCCGCCTTCATAACCCAGTTGCGCCCAGACGCCGGGGCCTTTGATGTTCAGCGTCACTTCACGGATGCCGCCCATTTCCGTTCCGGCGAAGTCCATCGTTTCGACTTTCCAGCCCTGCTTGTCGGCGTAGCGTTTGTACATCTCGTACAGATCACCGGCAAAGAGTGAGGCCTCGTCGCCGCCGGTGCCGGGGCGGATTTCCATGATCACCGAATCGATGGCCGCATCGTCTGCCATGACGAGGGTGTTTTTGATCTCTTCGAGGAGGGTTTCCTGCTGGCCAGTGAGTGTTTCGATCTCCGCGGCGGCCATTTCCTTCATCTCCGGGTCGTCGAGCATCGTTTTGGCGTCGTCGAGCTGGGAGGTAATATCACGGTATTGGCGATAGCGGCTGACCAGCGGTTTGAGCTTGCCCTGTTCTTTGGACAGGGGGATGAGTTTATTGACATCCTTGGCGATTTCGGGGTCGCTGATCTGCCGGTCAATCTCAAGACAGCGGGCGTCCAGTTCAGCAAGTTTGTTCAGTACGGCTGTATTTGTATCCGACATTGCAAATTCTCCAGCTCGATAAGGGCAAAAAAATTACGCTGCCAACGCTTAACCGGTATAGATCAAGCTCAACAGCGTAATGGTGTAACGAAACAGGTAGCTACTTCTTGTCTTTTTTCTGGAACGAGTACCCTTCACCGAACTTCTTGTTGAAGCGGTCGATGCGGCCGGCGGTGTCGACAAACTTCTGCTTGCCCGTAAAGAACGGGTGGCACATCGAACAGATTTCCGCATGGATCTCTTTGACCGTACTGCGGGTCTCAAAGGTGTTGCCGCAACCGCAGCGAACCTTGACGACGTCATAATTTGGATGTATGTCTTTTTTCATACTGCTATCTCCACTTATCTTGTCCAAAAAGGAAAGCCCAATAGTATAACGGGTCTTCAAGAAAAGTCAACCCTTTTTACTTTCTCAAACCTTGGTTTAGCAAAAAATTCGCTAGATGCCGCATAACTGCTTTTAAGAAAATGGGTTATAGCACGTCGTCGCGGACTTTGCCGTCGAGGGCGCCGTCTTCGGCGTCGATGATGTCGACCATTGTTTCGATCTCGTCGGCACCGAGGATCCCCTTGCTGACCAGCAGGCGGGTCAGCGCCGCCAGGTACAACTTGAGGTGGTCGTTTTCGCGATGGAGATGGAACAGCTCAGAATCGATACTCTGCTCTTCGGCGCGTAAGTCCATCAGCGACTCTTTCAATACGCGAATATCGGCCTCGCAATCGGAAATATCCAGCCGATTGCCAACGTCCCCCAATAAAAATGTACGTCCCCAGCCCATGGCGGCTCCTTTCTTGCGTTAGTTCGTGGTTCGTAGTAATGGAATTATAACCAGTTAACGAGGGGGGTTTCAAGGGAAATGCTATCTTGTTATTGTGCTTGACTTTAGAGGGATTCCGGCGTATACTGATGGGCTATGAGAATACCACTTACACGATATGGTTTGCCGCAGGTGGCGGTCTTTCCGATAACAATAATCGCCTTGATGGTGCTTTATTTCTGGCTGGCACGGCGATTTTTGCAGCCGGCGTGTGCTTGCCCGACGAGCACGCTGATGGTGTGGCTGCCGGAAGTGGTCCTTTTCGTCGTTCTGATTTGGGTCTTTTCGTTCTTTCGCGATCCGGCCCGGACGATTGTGCAGGATCCGGCGCTGCTGCTGTCACCGGCTGACGGTACCATCGCCGCCGTCGAAACACTGGACAACTGCCCCGGCTTTGACGGGCCCGTCCTGCGGATCGAGATATTCCTGAACATTTTTAATGTCCATATCAACCGTGTACCGTGTGCCTGTAAAATAGGGACAGTCACCTATAAACCCGGCAAGTTTGTGGATGCCCGGCGGGGCGATTGCAGTAAGATCAACGAAGCCAACGAAGTTGAGATGTTTCGTACTGATGAGCCGGCCGACCGGATGTTGGTACGGCAGATTTCCGGGGCGGTGGCCCGCCGGATCGTATGCGAGGCCAGGACCGATCAGACGTTGTCCGCCGGGCAGCAATTTGGTATGATCAAATTTGGCTCCTGTACGGAGTTATATGTGCCGGCCCGGGACAACTTAAAATGCAAGGTTACCATCGGCGATAAAGTCAAGGCGGGTCTAACGATTTTGGCAAAGTACCAACAATGATCAATCCTGAAAAATCAAAAACTCGACGAATGCGTTTCTTGCGGGGAACCCACAAACATCGGCTCAAAACGGTGGCGATGCTGCCGTCGATGATTACGCTGATCAACGGAATTTGCGGATTTATGGCGATTGGTTTTGTCGCTAAGGGACCGGATTATTTTGGTCTGGCGGCATATCTGGTTTTTTACGCGATGATCGCCGATGCACTCGACGGCCGCGTGGCCCGCATCAGCAATACCACCTCCAGCTTTGGCGGTCAGCTTGATTCCATGTGCGATGTGATTAGTTTCGGCGCGGCACCGGCGTTTATGATGCTCAAAGTACTGCAGTCGCATCGACAGGAGTTGATCGGGCCGGCGGAAGTGTTGCTGGGGGATTTCTTCGCCCGTTTTATTTGGGTGACGGCACTGGTGTATCTGTGCTGCGCGATCATTCGTTTGGCGCGGTTTAACGTCGAAAACGAAGAGGCCGAGTCCGCGCACATGGCATTTACAGGCCTGCCCAGCCCGGCAGCGGCGGGACTGGTTGCGGCAATCATTATGCTCAGTCGGCACGTAGCCACCGATGAAGCATTTCAAACCCCCTTTTTCGAAGGTGTTTACACGGCCCTGATGTACGTGCTTCCGTTAGCAACGCTGAGCAGCGGCTTGCTGATGGTTAGCCGGATTCGGTACCTGCACCTGTTCAATCGCATCTTCCGCGGCAGCAAGCCGATGAATTATTTATTTTTTACGCTGTTCGTGGTAGGAATGATTGCTGTGTGCGGTCTGCCGTTTGCGCTGGTGCTGAGCTTTGGTATATTTGCTTACAGCGGGCCGATTCGCTGGGCCTGGCGAAAGGTGCGGCACGTTAAAACTGTCCCCATCCGTTCCCATGAAGACGCAACACTGAACTCCCCCGCCCCGTTAGATAATTCCTTATGAAATCCGCACACTCCACGGTCGGGCTGTACATTCACATTCCTTACTGCCGGAAGAAGTGTCCCTATTGCGCGTTTTACTCGGTGCCGATTGATACCGCCGATCCGAACCGATTGATTGACGCGATTTTTGCTGAACTGGATTCGTATGACATCACCGAACCGGTCGGGACGATCTACATCGGCGGCGGGTCGCCGTCATGTCTGCCGGGAGACCCGCTTATCGAAATGGCGGATTCACTGATGAGCCGATACAGGAATGTTTCAGAGTTCACCATGGAGTGCAATCCGGCCCAGGCGGATGAAGCAACACTGAGGCAATTGCGTGCATTCGGGGTGAACCGGTTATCGATTGGGGCGCAGTCGTTCAATGCCAGGGAGCTCAAAACGCTCGGCCGGATCCATTCGCCGCGGCAGATCGTCGAGGCGGTTCGTATCGCCAAAAAGGGCGGCTTTGAAAACATCGGTTTGGATCTGATGTTCGGCATTCCGGGGTCGTCTGCGAAAACATGGCGGCATTCATTAAAGTCCGCGGCGGCCCTAAAGGTGCAGCATCTTTCCGTTTACAGCTTGACGATTGAAAAGTTAACGCCGTTTGCCCGCGCCGTCCGGGAAGGCAAACTGGCTGTGGTCGACGAAGCGGTTGAGCGGGGAATGTGCAAAGCGGCACGCTCACTTCTTAGAAACGCGGGATTTGCACAATACGAGATTTCCAATTTCGCCGTACCGGGCTTTGAATGTCAGCATAATATCCGGTATTGGAAGAATCTGCCTGTGGTCGGCATCGGCCCAGCCGCGGCAAGTTGGTACCAAGGCAAACGCACCACCAATGTCGCCGATGTCGCCAAGTATATCAAACGAATTGAAGCGGGCCGGTCCGCTCAAAGCGAAGCGTACATCCCAAGCCCCGAGCAGATCGCCAGTGAATCCGCCGTATTGGGACTGCGTATGACGCAGGGCATTGATATGCCTGAATACCAAAAGCAAACCGGCTTTAACCTGGTTCGTTTGTTTGGGGACGCCATCAAAAAACACTCTTTCCACGGCCTGCTCGAATGCACCGTGGATGACCACTGCCGCCTGACCGAAAAGGGCCTGTCGTATGCCGACACGGTTGCACAGGACTTCATTCTGTAATATTAAAAATCAAAAATAAAATGGCAAAATGACACATAAAATGTTAGAAACGGTATGCTTACGGCTTACGGAATATATCATGTCGGAATTGATCCGGCATCCAGAACGAGAAGGCATCGAACATGACCTAAACAGGATATTGTGTTATAAAAATGAACGTGCTGAAGGATTTTAAGAAAGGGCGTAATTATGGCGATTGGTAGCATTGAAGTGGTTCTGGTGATATTGGCAGTTATGTGTTCAACCGCTGTGCATTTATTAACGGCCTATCTAGCCCCGCCGCCGATGAAAAAGGCCATGTTCGGCGGACTACTGGCCTACGGATTCGGCGTATGTGCTATAATCGCTGCGATTATCACCCCGCCGGATGTAATCTCCATGGTGATTTTGGTTTTACCTCTTGGATTTCTTTTTCTCCTCTGTGCTGGGATATTTGTAGCAGTGCGGTATAAGCAAGTGACGAAAGGGGAATAGGAAACGTAACGGTAATTCTGGAATGAAACGTCTGGACCCCGGATCGAGTCCGGGGTAACAGATACAGATATCTTTCCAATAATAGAAAATATATGACATTGATTGATACTCACGCACATTTGACGTATGAGGGATTGGCTGAACGGATTGATGATGTTCTTGCCCGCAGCATCGATGCGGGCGTGACACGCTGGATCACGGTTGGCACGGATAAAGGCGACTACGTCAGCCCGCTGGATATGTAAACAAAAGCGCGAGGGCGCAAGCCCTCCGATATAACACAGGCGTTAGAGGCAACGGAATCGGGCGGCTCGCGCCGCCGCGCTGTTGTCTATGCCCCCGTCAATACAAAAGGGACGACTCCGACAGTCGTCCCTTTTTTTTCATACATTGTTATGGTTAAGTTTCGCACTTTTTTAAAATGTAAAGATAGGCAAACTGGCCTATAGGTTACTTTTATGATTTTTTAGCACTTTCGGGGCTTTTTCCGAAAGTGGCATTAATTCAAAACCCCCCTTTTTGGTGCCGTAAAGGCCGATTTTGTACTTTTCAAAAGTGCGAAAGCTAACTTATGGTCAGTTATAATCAGCCCGATCATTACTTTTGGCACAAGACTCTATCCACTCTTCGAGTATTTTTTTCATGGATTCAACAACATCGGGTTTGGATGCGGCGATATCTTTTTTCTCATAGGGGTCTTCGATCAGATCATACAGCTCATATGTATTACCCTCATCTGAGCTGTATATCTTATAGCGATTGTCTGACAGGGCTCGTTGATTTTTTGATTGAAAGCCAATCGGCTCCGGGCGATGATCCATTGTGCCGTCTATCAAAGGAACCAGACTGATACCGTCGATCGGCTTGACCGAACCCTCGAGTTCCTTCGGCGTATATCCCAGCACTTCTATGATGGTTGGAAGGTAGTCACTGGTGCAGGAGGGGAAATCGGTCACGCGGGCGGTCCTGATGCGAGTGGGCCATTCCAACAGACCCGGCACACGCACGCCGCCTTCATATAAACTGCGTTTGCGGTCTTTGAAGCCGCCGGTGATTCCGGGCGTTTGGAATTCGGGTCCGTTGTCGCTGGTGAACCACAGCATCGTATTGTCGGCGATACCGAGCTTGCGAAGTTCTGTACGCAGGCGGCCCATCTGCTCATCCATCGCCGTAATACAGCCGTAATACTCCTGTTTATCTTCATCTAAATGTGAATACATCGCTTTATATTCCGGGCCGGCCACTATAGGTTTGTGCGGTGTATGGAACCAGATGACCGCGAGAAATGGTTTATCCTGTTCCGCTGATTCGCGGATGAATGGAATCGCCTGGTCCATGATGACTCGGGAGTCGTCTCCCTGCAATTCGGGGCTGTCGGGATCGACGAAGGTGGCGTCTTGTTTCCAGTAGCGGGTGCCGTAAAATTCCTTGGTGCCGGGCTTGTACATCGGATTCCACGTGGGAACCTTAGCATCAGTTGAGTAGCACACATCAAAGCCATTCTCCCATGGTGGTGAAAAATCCTTTACTAATTTTGGATTGCCGCCTCGGTTGGAATCTTTGATCTCTGTCGTGAGCGAGCCAAGATGCCACTTGCCGAAATGCCCCGTGCGGTAGCCCAATGGTTTCAGGGCTTCGGCGATTGTGAATTCTTCCTTTTTCATGTGCCCCTTATTGGTAAAAAAGATGCCGTAGCGATAGGGGTGTCTGGCGGTGATCACACTGCCGCGCGTGGGGGAGCACACGGGGGCTGCGGCATAAAACCGTCTGAATTGGAGACCGCTTTGAGACATTTTGTCCAAGTGGGGCGTCTTAATTTCCGAATCGATACCGTGGTAGCCGACATTGCCCCATCCCAGATCATCGCACATACAAAGAATGATATTAGGTCTGTTTAGCTTTTCTTTTATTTTTGACGTTTGTTGTGGCTGCTCACCCTGATTCCACAACCGGTAGGGATCATCATGCCGTTTCATTTCAGACAGCAGCAGCGCTTCCATTTCAGCCAGCTTATCCGCATACTTTGGATTATCTGCCAGATTTACCTGATTCTTTTTAGGTTGGTTTTTGGTCAGATCGACAACTGTCTTTTCATGGTGCTCAGCGAGGAATTCGTCCGGGTTTTCGGAAAGGTTAAACAACTGCGTTTCGCGGACGGTGCCGTCCATCACATCATACTTAATCAGCTTCCAGTCGCCCTTGCGCACCGAGCGGATGCCGGGTTTGGTGCCGCCGCAGTAGACGCCAAACAGCACATCTCGAACAGTTTGTTTTTTTCCTTCAAGCACGGGCTTAAAGCTGATGCCTTCGTTGGTTTTGGGCGGTTCGATCCCCGCCAGGTCACACAACGTGGCCAGCGTATCCAGCAGATAGATATTACCGGGTGCCCGGCTTGCGGCTTTGATGCCCGGGCCTTTGACGATATACGGAACCCGCCAGGTGTGTTCGTAGAGATTCTGTTTGCCCTGGAGTCCGTGTCGGCCGATGGCGATACCGTGATCGGATGTGTAAAAGATAATGGTGTGATCGAGTTCGCCCATCTCTTCAAGCTTTTTCAGAACCCTTCCAATTTGGATATCAATATTTTCACTGCAGGCGAATTCCCGTCCCAGCTCATTACGAATTGTTGCCTGGTCGCGATTCTTCCAGACGCCCGAGACCCGTTCTTCATCGCGTAACTTTGGATGCCCGTGAAAGAAGGGATGCTCCGGCAAATAATTGGCAGGCAGCACCGGCTGGTCCGGATGCAGGGCCGGCAGTGTATTTATATCCTTATGGTTAACAGCGCCGTAATGTTTCAGTAATTCAGGTTTGCCGTCGCGAGTATCGTGCGGATGGGAAAAACCAAAGTAAATCAAAAACGGATCCTTGTCATTGGTGGCCTGACGGTCATTGAGATAGTTCAAAACCTGTTCTGCGTGCCAGGCGCTTCCGCTTTCATCCGTTCCGCCGCGTTTGGTTGCATCGTGACGAACGGTAAACTTCTCATTTGCGGCTCCATAGCTGTTGCCTTTTTTACAGGTACGCATGGTGTCATAGCCGGCCCTGTTAAATACAGCCGCCATCGTATACTCCGGCAGGTCCGGCGTACAATGTTGTTTTTGCTTTGGCAGGTGCCAAACTGTTCGCCCCGACATGACCATGTGCCGTGACGGTGTGCAGACCGCCCCGCTCCAGGAGCCCATGTGATAGGCGCCATCCAGTACGATTCCTTCGGCTGCAAGCCGGTCAATATTCGGAGTGTCCAGTTCCGACTTTGGATCGTAGATCTTCAAATCAAACGGGGACTGATCATCAACGATAATAAAGAGGATATTTGGCTTTTGGATGGTTGCTGAAAAGGTCGAAGGGGCGCACATGCCCAGAACAAACAAGATGCAAAGCATCGCCTTTGGTCGGTTCATGGTTATCATTCCTTTAAAGAGGTTAATTACTTTTTTTATTGTAGCTTTGATGATATTATTTTCAAGCGGAATCTCTGAATAACTGCCGGACCTCAGAGAAAAACGGGCTTTATGACGCCATAAAGATTGGTGTTTCCATAATAAACCGGGTTATTCAGAGACCTCAAGCATAGTTTCATTATGATGTCTTGTTGATCCTGTCAAAATATTCTATAGTATCGGCATGAATTTAATTGATACACATGCACATTTGACATTTGATGAACTGGAAAACCAGGTCGATGATGTTCTGGCCCGCAGCATCGATGCGGGCGTGACACGCTGGATCACGGTTGGCACGGATAAAGGCGACAATGAAAAAGTCCTGACGCTCATCAGCCGCCATGAGAATCTGTGGGGGGCACTGGGTTATCATCCGCACGATGCCAAGAACGTGACCGATGCGGATATGGAACTGCTGAAAAAACAGCTTACTCACGCGCGGGCGGTCGCGGTAGGGGAGTGCGGGCTGGATTATCACTACATGTATTCGCCTGCCGAAACGCAGCAGCGTGTATTTCGTCAGCACCTGGACATCGCTGTCGACTTGAACATGCCGGTGATTATTCACACGCGCGAGGCCTGGGATGACACAATGGTTGTTCTGGATGAATACACAGGCAAACTGGACAAGGTCGTCTTTCACTGTTACGGCGGCGATGCCGAACAGACGAAGCTTGTTCTCGACCGCGGCTATTACATTTCTTTCACCGGAACGGTGACCTTCAAGAAAAGCGACGCTCTGCGCGAGGTCGCTAGGATGATCCCGCCCGAGCGGCTTATGATCGAGACGGACTGCCCGTATATCTCGCCGCACCCGGTCCGCAGCATCCGCCCCAACAAACCGGCCCTGATGGTCCACACGGCCCGGTGCCTGGCCGACGTCCACAGTATGCCGCTGGACCAATTCGCCCAAAAAATCACAAAAACCAGCGAAGATTTCTTCGGATTATGAAATTATGGTTGAAATTTCGGAGACAAATGCCGAATTTTCAATCAAAATCAATATATTTCTATAAATTAGTCTTGACAAACCAGCGAGCTAAATTTATACTTAAAGCTAAATTCAGCTACTTCTATTAAGGGTTTTTAAGATGGTTACAAACATATTCCCAAATCCATTCCGGCCTGGTGCTGGACATATGCCTCCGTATTTAGCTGGCAGAGACAAAGAAATACAAGACTTTGAAGATCTTTTAGTGCAGGAAGTCATTGTAAACAATCTTATTTTGACCGGTTTGCGTGGAGTTGGAAAAACGGTTCTTTTGGATACATTTAGACCTTTAGCCATTGATTCTAAGTGGCTGTGGGCTGGTACAGATTTATCTGAATCAGTAAGCATTAGTGAAGAAAAGGTTGTAATACGGCTTTTAACCGATTTGTCTGCATTGACTTCTTCTTTTGTGATTAGTAGCAAAGAGCAAATACCTTTTGGTTTTAATACATCAAGTCACATTATAAACCACTATCTCGATTACGATACATTAACGCATCTTTATGAGTCTATTCCCGGACTGGTTTCAGATAAGCTGAAGGCATTACTTGAATTAGTTTGGCATTGTATTCGCGATGAAGGTTTTAGTGGAATCGTATTTGCCTACGATGAAGCGCAAACAATGTCTGATCATGCAGAGAAAGAACAATATCCCCTCTCTTTACTGTTAGATGTGTTTCAGTCGGTACAAAGAAAAGATATTCCTTTCATGTTAGTCCTCACAGGGCTGCCAACTCTCTTTCCAAAACTTGTCGAAGCAAGAACATTTACTGAAAGAATGTTTAGGGTAATGTTTCTGGATCGTTTGGAGGAAAGTGATATCAAAGAGGCAATCTTATGCCCAATACAAAAAGCAGAATGTCCTGTAAGATTTACAGATAATGCAATTAGTGAAATAATAAAAAGCTCTGGTGGATATCCATATTTCATACAGTTTATTTGTAAAGAATCCTTTGATATGTATCTTCAACAAATAAAGGTTTCTGGTGAAACTCATATTGATTACAGAAAAGCAATAGAAGACATTACTCGAAAACTTGATAATGACTTTTTCGCAGGAAGATGGGCTAAAGTGACAGACCGGCAACGAGAACTTTTACAAGTCATTGCAAACTTATCTAACTCTGACGAAGAGTTTTCTGTTCAAGAAGTTGTCGCGGCAGCAAAATCTTTGCCTAAGCCGTTTAGTTCAAGCCATGTCAATCAAATGCTATCCACATTAACAAATGCAGGACTGGTATATAAAAATCGACACGGTCGATATTCTTTCGCAGTCCCATTGTTGGGGCAATATATTCGTCGCCAACAAAAAGAAATAATAAAAAGAAAAGGACAACTTGATTTGTTTCCAAAGCAATGAAAAACAGTAATGAAAAACTGACGCCGGCGATGAAGCAGTTTCACCATTTCAAGCAGAAGTACCCGGATTCGGTGCTGTTTTTTCGCATGGGCGATTTTTACGAGACCTTTTTCGAGGATGCGCAGATCGTCTCGCGTGTGCTGGGGCTGGTGCTGACCAGCCGGGGCAAGAGCGCGGGCAACCCGATCCCCTTAGCCGGTCTGCCGTATCATGCGGTGGACGGGTATCTGAAAAAGATGCTCCAAGCCGGGTACAAGGTCGCCGTCTGCGAGCAGGTGGAAGATCCGAAAAAGGCCAAGGGTGTCGTCAAGCGGGATGTGGTGCGGGTGGTCACGCCGGGCACACTGACCGATGACATGCTGCTGGACGCCAAGGAGGACAACTACCTGTGCGCGATCAGCATGGGCCGTAAAGATGCGGCCCTGTCGTGGGTGGATATTTCCACGGGGCATTTCTATGTTCAGCAAATCGCCGAGTCGAAAATTGTTGATGAAGTCCTGCGATTGAGTCCCCGCGAGGTACTTTTGGCAGAATGCCGCGGGCAATTGTTCGAGGCAGAGCAGAAAAAACTGGCCAAGCAAATCTCACAGCTTTCCGGCGCGGTCATTACGGAGCGGCCGGGGTGGTTTTTCGATCCCTTTACGGCCAAGGAAAAACTCTTAAAGCATTTTCAAACCGCCACACTGGAGGGCTTCGGTATCGCGGATGATTTTGAGGGCGTTCGCGCCGCCGGAGCGATACTCGAATATCTCGATGAAACACAGAAAACGGCGCTGAATCATATCACCTCGATTCGACTCCGCAAACCAAGTCAGTATTTGCAGGTCGATCCAACGTCGCTGCGGTCGCTTGAGGTACTGCGGACCATTCGCGGCGAGTCGGCCAAGGGCACGCTGCTGGAGTCGGTGGACCAGACGGCCACCGGCATGGGATCGCGGCTGCTGCGCGCGTGGATGTGTATGCCGCTGCGCGAGGTGAAAGCTATCGAAGCTCGGCAGGATGCGATTGAAGAACTGGTCAACGATGATACGCTCTGTTCCGACATCCGCAACCAATTCAAGCACATCTCCGACCTGGAACGCATTGTTGCACGCATCAGCACCTATCGCACCACGCCGAAGGACTTGGTGGCGCTGGGGGTGTCTCTGCGAACGATTCCGCAGGTGCGCGGATCGCTGGAAAAATGCGGTGCGGCATTACTCAAGGACCTGCACGGCCGCTGCGACAGCATGGACGAACTGGCGGATCTACTGGAGCGGGCGATTGTGCCGGAACCGCCGTCACATCTGCGGGACGGCGGCGTAATTTGCGCCGGCTTCAACGAACAATTGGACCACCTGCGGTCGATCAATAAAGACGGCAAGACCTGGCTGGCTGAATATCAGCAGCGCGAGATCGAGCGTACCGGCATCGACAAACTCAAGATCGGCTTTAACAAGGTGTTTGGCTATTATATCGAACTGACGCACGCCGCCGCGGACAGGGCCAATATCCCCGCCGACTATGTTCGCAAGCAGACGATTAAAAACGCCGAGCGGTACATCACCGACGAGCTGAAAAAATACGAAGAAGAAGTCCTCGGCGCCCGCGAAAAGGCGCTGGAACTGGAACTGACCCTGTTCGAGCAGGTTCGTGACGAAACCACAAAATACATCCGCCGCCTGCAGGCACTGGCGCAGGTGCTGGCCACACTGGATTGCCTGGCTTCGCTGGCATACCTGGCCCGGCAGAATCATTACATCCGGCCGAAGATTACCGACAGCAAGGAACTGGTCATCGTCGAAGGCAAACACCCCGTGCTGGCACAAACGCTGGGCGCCGAGTTTGTGCCCAACGATGTCAACCTGTCCGATGACGGTAAGGATCTGGCGATCATCACCGGCCCGAACATGGCGGGCAAGAGCACCTACATCCGGCAGGTGGCTCTGCTGGTCCTGCTGGCGCAAACCGGCTCGTTCATTCCGGCCAAAAAGGCACGGGTCGGCATTGTCGATCGCATCTTTACGCGTGTGGGTGCATCGGATGAACTCATTCGCGGGCAAAGTACGTTCATGGTCGAGATGACCGAAACGGCGAATATTTTGAACAACGCCACCGACCGCTCACTGGTGATTCTCGATGAAGTCGGCCGCGGCACAAGCACCTATGACGGCCTTTCGCTGGCGTGGGCGATTACCGAGCATCTTGCTAACACCATCGGCTGCCGGACCTTGTTTGCGACGCACTACCACGAACTGACAGAACTGGGACAGCTTTTGGTGAATGTGAAAAATCTCAACGTCGCTGTCCGCGAGTGGGCGGGTGATGTGGTCTTCCTGCACAAAATCATCGCAGGCGGCACGGACAAAAGCTACGGCATCCACGTTGCCAAGTTAGCGGGCATTCCGAAGTCGATTCTGTCCCGCAGCAATGAAATATTGAAAGACCTGGAAAATACCTTCGCCAAAGAAGCTGCCGGTGAACACCTGTCCAAAAACAAAACCGCCGACGAGCAGCAACTACTGTTTGTGCAAAAACACAAGTCGGTATTGGACAAACTCAACGGCCTCGACATCAACACGCTCACCCCCATCGAAGCGATCAACCTCCTCGCCGAAATTCAACAGGAGATGCAAGAGTGATTCAACCTACTCCATACGCACCTTCACGACGATCTTTTTAACCTTCTCCGGATTATTTATACTCCGCCCCGGCATGTGCGGTTCATTCGGCCAAAAGATCGCAAACATGCCCTTATGCAGGTGCAAGCGGCTCATGTCAGGGGTGTATTGATAAAACGCCAAATCCTTTTCGCCGTCATAGGGTGCTTCTTCGATTAAACCGGCTAACGGAGCGGTGCCGATGCATTCGGCGCCCGAGACAATATATTGAATGTCCAGATACTTGCGATGGATTTCCAGTCGACCTTCTTCAACCGGTTTGGTCTCGTATTCATCGACGATATAGAACAGATTCTCGCCGTCCACTTCATACTTACCCGGCATCGCGTCTCGCACACTCTCTTCATTCAGCAGCGCCAACCCAATCGCAATCCGCTGCCCCACTCCCCCATACATCAACGCATTATCAAGATGATCGAGTATCATGTCCGAATTCCTTTAACTCCATAAACAATAAGAATAAAAAGCCTGCTTGGTGTTCGGATCGTAGATTATGTACTCGTAAATATAATAATCTAAAGTTTCATCTACGTAGCCGCCTGATTCTATCTGATACACCTCAGTATCATTAATATTTGTAATGTCAAACAATTTGTTTTGATGAATCTTCTCCATCTCATATTCATCAGGTATATCTTTTTCATACTTATTATTACTGATTATTTTATCCAGATCTTCTCTGCTTATTTCGAATTTGATAAATACAGGGACATCGAATAAGCCAGTTCTCCATGCTGCATCAATATGTTTTACTGAAGGGGGAATTGGACATGCAAGTTTTACCATAAAAACCAGCCATCCCGGAGGCTGAAATAAAAACGAGAAAGATATAACAATAATTCCAATGGTAAGATATCTGGCAATAATTTCGGTACGCTTATTATTTTTTCTAATGAATAACCTTAAGACGAAATCTGCAAGGATATATAAAGGAATGCCAATAATACCACCAATCATAACGCCTAATATTGGCCCAAAACAAAGATCCTTAAAGACCGCCGCGCTTATTGCTCCAGCAAAAAGAATCCACAAATAATGTTTTTTCATTGAACATCCTTCTTCTAATCCGCACCGTAGGTGCAGTGTAATTTAGCCCAGGGCAACGCCCTGGGTGTTTAGTCCCCAAAACCATATTCGCCCTGTAAGGGCAGTGTAATAATATGCGTTTTAATTCGACCCCTACAGGGTCGTTTAATTTTATGGGCCACATTACCCCGGGTTTCGCTTTGCTTCACCCGGGGCTACTATTATTTGACCGCTTCGCGGTCTTTTTTATTCTGTGAAAATCTGTGTTAATCTGTGGCAAAAAAATTACAGGTCCAACTTTTCCCTCAGGTACGCCTTGACCTGATCGATGTTGACGCGGCTTTGTTCCATGCTGTCGCGTTCGCGGACGGTGACGGTGTTGTCCTCTTTCGTCTGGCCGTCGATGGTCAGGCAGTAGGGCGTGCCCGCTTCATCCTGGCGGCGGTAGCGGCGGCCCACGGCGCCCTTTTCATCATAGAACGTCGTAAAGCAACCCTTGAGATCATTATACAGCTTTGTCGCGATCTCGGGCATCCCGTCTTTTTTGACCAGCGGGAAGATGGCCGCCTTGATCGGCGCCAGATGCGGATGGAACCGCAGGACACTTCGTGTTTCGCCCTTCACCTCTTCCTCGTCATACGCATCCACCAGAAACGCCAGCGTACCGCGGTCAATCCCCGCCGACGGCTCGATGACATACGGAATATACCGCTCCTTTGCCTCCTCATCAAAAAAGCTCAGCGGCCCCTTGTGGTATTCGGGGTCCTCATCTTTAAGCTTAATATTCACCAGATCGCCCTTGGTCTCGTACCAGTCGTTCATGGTTTTCATCCCGCGCTGGTGCTGCCGCAGGTCGTAGTCGGTCCGGTTGGCGATGCCCTCCAGTTCCTGCCAGTCACCCTGACCGAACGGGAATTTGTATTCCACATCCACGCACGCCTTGGCATAGTGGGCCAATTCGTCCGGGTCATGGTCACGGAACCGCAGGTTTTCCTTCTTGATGCCCAGATTCAGGTACCAGTTGAACCGCGCCGCTTTCCAGTGCTCGTACCATTCTTCGTCCGTCCCCGGCTTGCAGAAAAATTCCAGCTCCGCCTGCTCGAACTCCCGCGTGCGGAAGATGAACGCCTTGGTGGTCACCTCGTTGCGGAACGATTTTCCGATCTGCCCGATGCCGAACGGCACCTTGACGCGCGTCGAGTCCAGCACGTTGCGGAAATTGGCAAAAATGCCCTGCGCCGTTTCCGGCCGCAGGTACAGCGTCATCTGGTCGTCGGCATTGGCGCCCATCTGGGTCTCGAACATCAGCTTAAACGCCATCGGCGGCCCGAACTGCCCGACAGTTTGACACGCCGGACAGACCTTGTTGGACAGGTTATGTTCTTTGGCGGCTTCAGTTTCAATATTGACATGTTCGGTGTGTTCTTCCGCGCCCTTGCCGTCGGTTTTATCCTGCAAGTGATCCACACGGGTTCGGGTATTGCACTTTTTGCATACCGTGACCAGATCGGCGAATTTGTCTGCATGGCCGGAGGACTTCCAGACCATCGGGTGCATCAGAATCGAGCAATCCAGCCCGACAACGTCATCGCGCATCTGCACAACGGCTTTCCACCATGCCTGACGGACGTTGCGTTTCAGCTCCGCCCCCAGCGGGCCGTAATCGTAGCAGGACGCCAGCCCGCCGTAAATTTCGCTGGATTGAAAGATAAATCCCCGCCGCTTGCACAGTGACACGATATCGTCAAGTTTCGCCAATTTTGCCATAACCACACCATTTCTGGAGTTAAAATCGCTTTTTTCTGTATAGGAACGACCTATTGTACTGAATTACCCAAAAAATACAAGGTATTAGGAAAAAGGGAAGATGCGGAGGATATGAATTGGCGTTGACGACATTAAAGATATCACATTAAAAGAAAGAGGTGCTGTTCCATCAGAGCTCAATATCATAGCAGAGTTCTTGTGTAAGTGTCTGAATCTTCAGGACTGTATACATGATCAGACAAAACAACTATCACAAGAGCTCCATTGCCTGTATTTTGGATTGCATGGGAAACATCCGGGGCGATTTCTATCAGAGCACAACCTGCTCCTTCAAATATTTTCTTTTGTATAGGGGTTTGTTCACCTGTATCCCAACATAATAGCCAAGGCCCGTCATGGTAAACCAGCAGAAGCTCTTTTCTCTTTAAATGGTAATGATTTCCACGGACGGCAGCTGGTTTAACATTTGCAATGTGGACATTTTGTGCTCTATGCAAATATATTAAACTGTCTTCTGGAATGTTAAAGCTGTTTCCACGATGGTCGCCATGATTTTCTAAAATTGTAATGCGAATATCCGAATCACTCATTATTCGAACTCTCGTTTAACAAATTGATACGCCCACCGATCTGTGTATTCGATTGGACGATGCATCGCATGATAGATTTTTTGCCGGTTTGAATCTGAATCGCCCATCAAACATGAAATTATGAACTCAGAATATTGAGGACAAGAGAGTTTTTTCAGTATAAAATCAAAAAGCGTGGCAATACTTAAATCTGCATGTAATTTTATTGTAAATAGTTTTTTTCCAAAAGCCTTGTAAATTCCTCCTGTCTGCCGGAAGCATCTGAAATACTCTGGACTTTTAATATTATTGACTTAAGGAATTCAATAAACGTATCTCGGTAATGTAAGCGAAATTGTTCGATTTTTTCATAAGTCAACCGGGAATGATACTCTGATTTTTGACAACACGTTTGTATTGCCGATTTTATTAAACTACTAATCTCAGAGCTTGAAAGTACGATATCATTAGCATCATTTCCATCTTGAATTTCTGGATCGGAAAGACCATGGATTTCTTTATACAGGTCTTTATAATCAAAAAACTGAACATGTAAATTTGTAAGTCCGTGTCGTTTCATAACATATCGGTTGCTCAAAAGATCATATACTGCAAGATACGGCAAAAGATCTTGTTGGTTAGAAATATGTGATAGCTTTTGTTTTAATGCCTCCGGCAATAGAGATTGGTTTTCAAGAAAATCCTTGTATCGATCCGGAGCATTCATTGAAAGTGTGGAAAGAATTCTGTTCTTTAATTTAAGATCCTGTTCTATCAATTGAATTGCAAACGGAGATGATGTTTCGAACTTAAATCTATCGGGAATTTTAAAAACTTTTTTTCCCAAGATGGTTGTAGATTTTGTTAAATCCTCATCAAAATCTGATGTTATTCTCAAGGCAGGTGAAGCAAAATCCTGTCTTTGATGAGCGTCAAAAAAACTTTCAAAGCCCAAAGGAACAATCCGATTATCTTCAATCGCCTGAATAAACTCCTTTGGTGATAATGCTGTGTTGTGGTATTCCTCGCTGTTATAACAATGTTGAATAAAGGAAAAAACGGGACCGTAGATAACTAGACGGTTATAAATCAAAAGCAGTGGTCCGATCATCGAATACCCCTTAATCCCATACGTATTCGGATCAAAATACCCGGCGCTAACATTAATATATGCAACCATCTTACTTAGCCCTTTACTTTTTCTTATCTTTTTCCGAAAAGCAGGTTTTCAACCTTGAGATATTATAAGGATTAATTGCGTCTAATGCAAATTATTTAACAAGTTCTTTGTCCATCTGATGGTTCTTTTATAAATCTAATTGACTCATTGTTCTCATCGCTATGATATATCGTGATGACTTCACCATTTACAGAATCAGAGTTTTTGCCGTTCGGTCCCGCTCACATCAGGGCGATTGTGATATTAATTCAGACCTCCGCGATACTGTCGTTGACGGTACGATATTCCACCTCCAAAACCGTTAAGCGGAGTATCCGCTGGAGATTGGCACCGGTCCTGTTTATTTCCGTTTGGCTGCCATCTTGTCTCCTGCAAAGAACCACTGCCCATAAATAAAAGAGCATTGGGCGGCTTTGACAGTTTTCACTCAATTCTCTTGAAAACGGGCCGGTTAGTGGTATCTTATCTGGATTAAATCACAGTATTTCATGGAAATGGAACCAGCATGAAGACTTACGAACAGATCAATGACCGCATCGAGTCCGGCAAGGCCGTGGTGCTGACTGCCGACGAAATCATGGATTATGTGGACAAAAAGGGCCTCGACGCCGCGGCTGAGGAAGTGGACGTGGTGACGACCGCTACGTTCGGGCCGATGTGCTCGTCCGGGTGTTTTCTGAATTTCGGCCATTCCAAGCCGAAAATCCGCATGTCCGAGGCATGGATCGAGGATGTGCTCGTCTATACCGGCCTCGCGGCGGTGGACGTGTATCTCGGAGCGACCCAACTTCGCCACGGCGACCCGGCCAATATGTATCCGCCCGGCGAGTTCCGCTATGGCGGCGGCCATGTCATCGAGGATCTGATCGCGGGCAAGACCCTGCAATTGTTCGCTCTGTCCTACGGGACGGATTGTTACCCGCTGCGCGAGCTTCGCACCTATTTCACCATTAACGACCTGAATCAGGCAACCATGGTCAATCCGCGAAACTGCTACCAGAACTACAACGTAGCGATTAACTGCTCGGACAAGACCATCTATACCTACATGGGTCAGTTGGAGCCAAACTGCAAGAACGCCAACTACTGTTCGGCGGGGCAGTTGTCACCGCTGCTCAACGACCCGCTGTATGATACGATCGGTGTGGGGACGCGGGTATGGCTGGCCGGTGCACAGGGGCATGTCTATGCCGAAGGCACCCAACACGCCGGAGCATGCGAGCGAACCGAGGGGGGCGTACCGACCGGAGGCGCGGGGACGCTGGCCCTGACCGGCGACATGAAGCAGATGCAGCCGGAATTCGTCCGCGGCGTCAGTTTTCGCGGATACGGCATCTCGCTGGCGGTCGGTGTCGGCGTACCGATCCCGATATTAAACGCCGATATTCTCAAGCGAACCTGTGTGCGGGACCGGGATATTCTGGCACCGGTAACCGATTACAGCCATGACTATCCGCAAAAGACAGGAAAAATCTTAAAGCAGGTCAGCTATGAACAACTGCGAAGCGGCGAGATTGAGATTGATGGCAAAAAAGTCAATGTCGGCTCATTGTCGTCCTATTACAAGGCATTGGAAATTGCCAATCTGCTGGCCGATGAAATTCGCCGGGGCGATTTTCAACTGACCGCCCCGATCGCGCCGCTGCCGAAAAATGTGCCGATGAAATCCATGATCCAAAGGGCCAAACCATGACCAGCGAACCCGTCACCCATAAACTGATGCTGCATTTTCCCAAGTGCGAATGCGAAAAGCCGATTATCTATCACCTCGTCAAGGATTATGACCTGGTGGTCAACGTGTTCCGGGCGAAAGTCACGCCGGAAGAAGAGGGCTATCTGGTATTGGACGTCACCGGCACGGAAGCGGATATTGATCGAGCGATGGATTATGTCAAAACGTTTAACGTGCAGGTGAACTTCACCGGTAAAGGCGTCATACGGGACGAGGAAAAATGCACCCATTGCGGCTACTGCATTCCCTATTGTCCGACCAAGGCACTGCATCTGTCTGATGATGCGAGCCGTGAAGTGGCCTATAACGAAGCGGACTGCATTGAATGCCTGGCCTGCATCCGCGTTTGTCCCTACGGCGCCTGCACCTCGGCGTTTTAAATATTTTGCCACAGAGGACACAGAGAAAGAACATATGGGATATCTGAATAACTGCCAAACCTCGGAGAAAAACGGGCTTTATGACGCCATAACGCTTGGTGTTTTCGTAATAAACCGAGTTATTCAGAGACCTCATATAAATCTTTCTCTATAAATCTCTGTGTCCTCTGTGGCAGAAATAAACCGGAGGATGCTTCGATTTCTCGAACATACAAAACATTCATTCATAAAGAAGCGGTCTTTCAGATCTGCTGTGAACAGTTTGAGGTCGTCACCGCCGAAATCGTCCGACAGCGAAAAATCCTGGAAGACTACATCACTGCCCATCCCGAATTCCAAACGTCATTCGAGCCCATTGGCCTGCTGGCCGATGCCCCACCCTCGGCGCAGCAGATGGCCTGTGCGACCGACCGTGTGGGGGTCGGGCCGATGGCCGCGGTCGCCGGAACGATGGCGCAACTGGCCGCCATCGCCGGGATCAAAGCCGGTGCCGACGAGGCGATTGTCGAAAACGGCGGCGACATTTACCTGCAGGCAAAAGAACCCGTCGTGATTGAATTGTTTGCCGGCTCCGACACATTGCCCCGCCGGTTGGGGTTTTCGCTGATGCCGGAAAACACACCGACAGCAATCTGTTCCTCCTCCGGCAAAATGGGCCACTCGACAAGCTTAGGCCAATGCGATTTGGCAACGGTAGTTTCCAAAGACGCCGCACTTGCCGATGCCGCCGCGACACAGGCCGCCAACCTTGTACGCATCCATGAAGATGTCGAATCGACCCTCAACCGAATCGCCGCCATCGAAGGCATAGACGGTGTCCTGATTGTCAAAGAAGCACACATCGGCATGGCCGGAAAACTCCCCCCGCTGGTAAAGATACGATAGCTCCGTATGAAAGTATCGTTTCGGAAAAGATTTTACAAAACTGTTACTTTAAATTTGCCCCGGACCGTCTATAATAAAGTGCACTTAGAAACACTTTTTTTGAAAGGAGCACTGCATGAAAATTCGAATCACATTTCTTTTTATTCTGGCGATGATTACATCATCTCAAGCTGTCATTGATGTTCATGATGAATTCACAATCAGCTTTTCTGACCCCAACTCCATTAACGAACATGGTATCGTCTGGACACCGGTTGGAAAAGTTCAACAATCTGATAAAGGACTTCTCTTCTCCAATCCATCCGACGCAACGTCTGTTGATTTTGGATTAATGACAAAACCGTATGCCATCGGGCTTTCGTGGCGACCGACTTACGGCGTTAATCTGGATGTTGAATTATCGCCGCTTGGAGAAGAAAAGCCATTTAGCGGCGGAAAATTATCTCCATCGTTGTATGCAATGTATGTCCGTTACTCGCCGGACCTGAAAAACTGGTCGTCCTGGCAGGCCCTGCAGGATAAACATCGGGATTGGCAAGAAAGAAAAAAAGCCGGCAAGTATGAATATCATGTCCAGTTACGCGTTCCTGATAAAGAAAGAGAACAGTACAACGACTATTACCGGCAATATATGAGAATGGATGTTCCGTGGCAATCGGATGAAGAAGCGGCCGTCAAATGGATACTGACTCAAGAGCCGGATTTTTTCAAAAAGCACATACCGTTCATCGGCTATATTCAATTTTTGTGCGAAACCTCGATGCGGGCCAATCAGCCGTTATCTGAGATGAAGATCGGCATTGGCTGGGGGGTCGGGGGGTTGCATTCCCCGCCGAAAGATGAATCTGTTTACAAAAACCGTGACCATATACCATGGCGATATAAAGCCCCAGATGCAAATCTGTCACCACAGCAAAAAAAGATAAAGAACGAATCATAGTTTGTGAATATTTGTGTTGATCTGTGGCTAAGATTGTTATTTCGCTGCAACAGCGATGCGGTCATTATTCGCGAAATCTTTTTCGATGGTGATGGTTCTGAAGACCCCGCTTGCTTCGAGCAGTTCGCGGATTGCCGGGCCCTGGGCGTAGCCGATCTCCATCATCAGCGCCCCATCCGGTTTTAGAAAGTCGTCAACTTTTTCGAGGATTCGCTTATACACATCCAGCCCGTCAGCCCCGGCCAGCAGGGCATCTTTTGGCTCGTAATCTTTAACGTTCTTATCCAGTGCTGCGTATTCCGGCTCGCTGACATACGGGGGATTCGACACGATCAGATCAAACCTCGCTGCGTCCAGTCCCTCAATGACCGGATCGAACAGGTCACCGCACAAAAGCTGCACCTTTTCAGTGAGTTTGAGCTTTTCGATGTTCTCGGCAGCGACTTTTAAGGCAGCATCGGAAACATCCGTTGCGACAACCTGCGCATCTTCAACGTTTTTCGCAATCGCCGCGGCGATACAGCCGGACCCTGTACACAAATCCAGCACATGCTGCACTCTCTCGCGATTTCTCAGAAAATGAACGCACCTTTCGACCAGCCCCTCCGTCTCCGGCCGCGGGATCAGGCAGTCCGGCGTAATCGTCAGCGGCAGCGAATAAAACTCGCACCGGCCGACCAGGTACGCCACCGGTTCATGCTCACCGGCCCGCTTGACCAACGCCCGTAGCTGTGCCAACTGAGCCGGCTGCACTACACGATCATAAAGCGTATAAAGCTGAATCCGCTCCAACCCCAGCACATCGCACAACAAAAGCTCCGCACTCAACCGCGGCGAGTCCACACCCTTGTCCTCAAAGTACCCACTCACCCACTCCAACAATTTTTTGATCGTCCATGTTTCCATGGCCGACATTATAGAGCCGCACGGTATAGAAACAACTTTTTTCCGAATCACTTGAAAATGCCCCATTTTTGGAGACTGTAGCATCTTTACAGAGTTTCTTTCTATCCTGTTTTTCGTTTTTCACCGTTTCTGTTCCAATGTAATGTATTTATCGTTGTCTTCTGATCAGCCAGGTATAGGTCTCGCTGCATATCCA
>Ga0224495_10000658_pt1 | contig 26369 bp, 27 predicted proteins | sample SF_Jul11_sed_USG_FD_168128 | JGI IMG/M metagenome (GOLD analysis project Ga0224495, IMG submission 168128) | Sediment microbial communities from San Francisco Bay, California, United States - SF_Jul11_sed_USGS_4_1 | ecosystem: Environmental > Aquatic > Marine > Sediment | place: USA: California...
AAAACCGATTCGCGTCAATCGATCGAAAATGAAAATAACTCGTCCGGAGTCTTTAATGCGGATCTGAAGTCCGATCCGCTGAATCGCGAGGCAACCTGGAAAGCAGAAAATGTCAGAGGCCAGCAGGGGATTCTTTACGCCTATTCTGTGCATGCACACCACGTGCGGTTCAACATCCCCGCTGATCTGGCCATACCGGATACCTATCCCGCCGCATTGGCTTCCTATCTGGCGGCCGAGCCTGGCATACAAAAGGACGATCCGCAGATCGTGGCCGCGTTGCGCCGCATCGTCCCTGCCGAAAAACCGACCATTCTGGATGCGGTGACCAGCATCCACCGGTACCTGCAAGACGAGCTGGCAAACCGGAACTTCTCCGGCTATACCGATGCACTGACGGCGCTCAAGCTCGGCGAAGCAAGTTGCAATGGAAAAAGCCGGTTGTTCGTTGCAATGGCGCGCAAGTTGAACATACCGGCGCGTCTGGTGGGCGGCTTGATCATGCAGCAGGGCAGCAAGCGCACCACTCACCAATGGGTCGAGGTCTATATCAGCGGCCATTGGGTACCTTTCGATACCATCAATGATCATTTTGCCGAGATCCCGGCCAATTTCCTGGCTCTTTACTACGGAGATCTGGTGCTGTTCAAGCATACCTCAAACGTCAATTTTCAGTACCTCTTCAATGTCACCAAGAAACTGGTACCGCAGCGCGATGCTCAGGCCGCGCTGACCCAGTCGAGCCTGAACGTAACCAATTTTTATGCATTCTTCGAGCGCGTCGGTATCTCCCAGAATCTGCTGAAGATACTGCTGATGCTTCCGCTCGGCGCGTTGGTGACAGTGGTGTTCCGCAATGTGATCGGGTTGGAGACTTTCGGCACATTTCTTCCGGCATTGATCGCTTCGGCCGCACGTGATACTGGATTGATGTGGGGTGTGATCGGCTTTCTTGCGATCATTATTGTTTCTGCAGTTGTGCGCAGGGCGCTTGACTGGCTGCAATTGTTGCACTCTCCCAAGATGGCCATCATGTTGACGACTGTTGTCATCGTCATGATGGCTATCACTGTCGGGGGAGTTAATCTCGGTTTGTTCGAACTAGCGCATATGACCCTGTTTCCGATTGCGATACTGGCCATCACCGCCGAACGAGTTGCGTTGATGGAGGCCGAGCAGGGCCCAGCAAAAGTTGCGCGCATCACTCTCATGACGCTGATCGTGATTGCCGCTTGTTATGCGGTGATGGAGTCGTTGTTCATGCAAAGCCTGATACTCGCGTTCCCCGAGTTATTGCTGGTGGTGATCGCTTTGAACCTGTGGCTTGGCAAATGGATAGGAATACGGGTGCTGGAGTTCGCACGCTTCCGCCGACTGATACTGGACACCGCAAAATGAATTCGCTGAGAACATTCCTGTCCCGCTGGGACGGAGCGCGTAGCCGTGCGGCGACAGTGCTGTCTATGAACCGGCGCAATCTCCATTACATCTATACCCGCAATCAGCGCAGACACTTTCCCCTTGCGGACGACAAGATGCTGGCCAAGGAAGTTCTCACGGCGGCGGGTGTGCGCATGCCCGAGACATACCTCACTTATAGTTATTTTTATGAGCTGCGCAACCTGGAAAGCGAGCTCGATGCCTACCAAGATTTCGTGATCAAGCCGGCCCAAGGGAGCGGTGGTAACGGCATCATCGTGATAGCGGGCCGCAGCGGCCGGAACTGGCTGGGCATCAGCGGGAAGATTTACACCCTGTACGATCTGAAGAAGCATATATCGGACATTATCTTCGGTGTATTTTCCTTTGACCTCGGCGACCGTGCCATCATCGAGAGCAGGATCATTCAGCATGCCGAGATTCAGGAGTTGAGTCCGCTCGGGCTCGCCGATGTGCGTGTCATCATGTGCGATGACATGCCGGTCATGTCGATGACGCGGATACCGACCAGGAAATCAGAAGGGAAGGCGAACCTGCATCAGGGTGCACTCGGAATAGCCATAGATATTTCCAGCGGCGTCACCACGCACGGCAGCTTTCTGGGGGAGCCCATCGACAGGCATCCTGACAGCGATGTAAAACTTATCGGCCGAACCTTGCCGTTCTGGCCTGAGATCATCGAGTTGGCTATGCGCGCTGCCCGCGCGGTGCCGCTCAAGTATCTTGGCGTGGATATCTCGATTTCACCGGACGGGCCGCAATTACTGGAGATCAATGTCCGGCCGGGTCTGGAGATACAGAACGTTAACGGACGCGGCATGCTGGAGAAGCTCCGGGACATGGCCAGGCAGGAAAGCAGTGATGCACAATAGCGGCTCACGATGGATGCGGTTGTTTCGGGAAAGCTTTGTGCCCGTGATTATCGTGATTCTGGCACTGTTCCTGATGCTGTTGTATGTGCAATTTCGCGCCGAATATGATGCCGACAAGGTAACGCTCATTGAAATACAGCCGGCAGTACCATTGTTGCCCGAGATCGAAGCAGCAGATTTGCCTGACATCTCTGGCCCTATCGTTTCCATCGGATCGGATCCTGAGCAGCAGCGCGCCCATGACTTGATGGGAAAGAAACAATGGCAGGAAGCCGAGCGGATCTACCTTGGAATCCTGGCGCGCGAGCATAGCGCGCGAGCGCTAAAGGATATCGGCGTCTTGTACCTGAAGAAGGGTGACTTGCCGCGCGCGTTGGATTATTTCAGCAAGGCTGCCGCCGCCGACCCATCGGACACCAGCGTTATGTTCAACCGCGCCGTCGCACTTTCCCACAGCGGGCGGGACCGTGAGGCGGCCGATGCCTATCGCGGCCTGTTGGCCAAGCAACCCGGGCATTTCGAGGCGCAATACAATCTGGCCATGATTTTGAACAAACAGGGCGACAAGGAAGCAGGAATAGCCGCACTGGAAAAAGCCGTGCAACTGGCCAGCGGCAAACACAAGGCGCATGCACTGTATAGCCTGGGTGTGGCGAGGCGCGATATGGGCCAGCCTACCCAAGCTGCGAAGGCATTTGAGGCTGCGATTCGCTTGCAACCAGGATCGGTAGCGTCGCGAGTGGGTCTGGCGACTCTCGAGCCCGATACTCCGGAAGGGCAGGGACGCGCTTTGACCCAGTACCACAGGATACTGGAACTCAAGCCCAACTATCCGCCCGCGCTGATCAATATGGCAATCATATTGGGCGCCCAGAATAAGCGCCATGAAGCAGAGCTGGCATTGCGCAATGCAATCCAGTTCAGTCCGGAAAATGCTCGTGCTCACGCTGAACTTGGGTCGCTGTTACTGGATCGCAAACGCTGGCAGGATGCGCGTGATGAATTTGAATGGTTGCTGCAACGAGATCCGACGCGCGCAGATGCTTATTTCAATCTGGGGCGCGTAGCCTATGGCGAAAAAGATTATGACAAGGCGATCAGCGCGTATCAAACAGCACTGAAAACGGCTTCCGGAAGTTATCCGGAGGCGCTGCTCAATCTGGGGCTCACCTATTCGGCCAGGAACGATTATGCCGCGGCGATTGCATCATATGAAGCTGCATTGAAGGCGAGACGACAGTATCCTGAAGCATGGTACAACATCGGAATGATCCATTTGCGCCAGAAGAACAACGAAAGTGCCGAGGTTGCCTTCAGCAATGCGGTAAAACTACGCCCTGATTACGAGCAGGCCTGGTTCAATCTGGGTGTTGTGCATGGGAACAATAATCGAGACAAGGAGTCAATAAACGCATACCGCAAGGCCTTGAGCATTCGTCCCGATTATCCTCAGGCGCAGCTTAACCTTGCGGTCCGTTACGCAAAACGCAAAGAATTTGAAGAGGCAATCCGGCTGTATCGGGAGATCCTGGCACGTGATGACTCATATTCCTTGGCATGGTTCGATCTTGGCAGCGCTTACATTGGAAATGGTCAGTCAACAGAGGCGGTGGAGGCCTTGCGCAAAGCCGTAGCCCTAGACCCGAGCAACACCAAGACGTTGCGATTTCTCGGTCGTGCTTTATTATTGGACAAGAGGGATAACGAGGCGGTGCAGGTTCTGGAAAACGCGGTTGCTGCTGATCCTGCCGACGCACGCCTGAGGCTTGAATTTGCTCGCGCCCTGCGTCAATCGGGTCGCGAGAGCGATGCCATTGCTGAGCTGGAAAAAGCACAGCAGTTGAATCCCAAATTGCGCGGAATTGATGAAGAACTGCAGAAGTCTGAAGATCAATGAGCTGCAAATAATTCATATCAACCAGGAAAGGAGCGTTTATCATGTCTAATAAGATATCAGTACATCCAATGCTGTTTGTTGCAGCACTGACGCTGTCTGTGATGGCATCAGCCGACGCGGCGTCCGATGCCGAACGCGGCGATATAACTTGGACCGCCGCGACCGGACTCGGTTATGACAGCAACGCTTATCAGGCGCCGAGTGCTCCTTATTTAGATTACTATGCTGGGAAACTTCTCGGGCTACCACTAGCGTCTACACCGCTGGTGATTCCCCAGAAAAAATCGGGATTTTTTATTCCCTATGAGATAAAGGCGGAACTGGCGAAGATCCGTGACAAGGATAGCCGGTTGATCGGGTCTGCTGCTGCCGACGGAAGTCTTTACCTCGGCGGCCTCGGCAACGCCAATGAATATAACGTGCGCGTGCATGGCGGTGTCGAAAATGTCATGGCGCGGGAGGGAAAATCGGAGGATACGCTCTACATAGGCGGACTGTTCGGGAAGCACCATCAGGTTTACGTCGATCATGACTCCGGAACAAGCAAGGCCACCACGATCAGCGGTACCGATATTTCCGGCCGTTACAACTATGTGAACTTTGGCGTCGAAGCCAAGTACAAACACAGAACAGGCGATATTGATTACGGCTTCATCGGGCAATACATCCTTAACGATTACGAGGATCCGATCATCGTATCGCAGCAGGATCATAACTATTACAGACTGGGAGCTGATGCAAGCATCAAGTTTGCAAAGCCGACCAGACTGGAATTGTCTTTCGACCACTCGGCGCGGGATTACTCCGACAGGCATGCACTCGATGCACAGGGCAACTACAGTTCTGTGAACAATCCGCTGCTCAATTACAAATACAACTCTTTCGGAGCCACGTTGCGCAACCGAGTGTCCGAAGAGTGGCTGATTTACCTGGATTACGACCACAACACTCGGGCAGACAGTTTTGTTGGGTACGGTGACTACAAGCAAAACAGGTACGGCGCGCGTTTGTTATACGCGAAGGGTGCCCTCAAGACGCGATTGGCGTTTCACCATTGGACGCGCGATTATCCGAATGCATTCGCGTTCGATGTAGTGGGACGACCGGCGAAATCCTATAGCGGGAATTTGCTGAAATTCAAGGCAGAGCTGGAACAGACCAAGAATACCTCACTCTGGGCCGAGCTGGTTTACAGGGCACAAAGTACCACAGACTTGCGCTATGACTATTTGCGCAACCAGATCATGGCGGGCATGAGTTGGGCATATTGATTTTGTTATAGTCTGCTGATGCAGTATTCAGCGTATGTGGAATTGGCGATATTTCAGATCGATGCTCGTATCAAAATAATGGTGCGCTTACCTGGGAAACAAATACCTGTAATACACCGCAGGACAAGCGGAAAGAATTCGATTGCTCAACAAATAAATGACCAGGTAGGAGGAAGTATGCGTACTTTCTTGTTTTTTGCGGTGCTGATAGGCATGTTCATTTTTACTATCGTGGCCGCATACAAGCCATCCATGATCGAAAAGGAGTACAACCGGATAAAGCGGCCTATAGAAAAGCATTTTGAAGAAAAAAATGCCGAAGCCTGGCGTAATGCAAAGGATAAAGCCTGGGATGCCTGGCAAAAACAGAAAATCCTGCCGGCTGACTGCGCAAGACCGGCTAGCTCGTTGCGTGAAATGGAATGCAAGAACCAGTTGCAGCTGCAAACAGAATCTTTCGAGCGCACATGGGCGCAAAAGATTGCCAGCGGCTGGAAACCGGGCGATGCTGATTGACAGGCTTTGAGAGGCACGCTATGCCGAAAATTGAACGATACATTCGGGCAGCAGTTCACGCATAAGGCGGATTTTGCATGCACTCAATTCTTCTGGACTTGTTCCTGGTATTCGCAATATCTGCAACTGCACATGCAGGGACGCCCGGAGAGGTTGAAATCGGCAGTTATCTGCGCGAGGCGAAGTTGCAGGGGTTGGTCGGCAAATCGAAGCGGTTTTCTGATTACAAGGGCAAGCCGCTGATAATCAATGTATGGGCCAGTTGGTGCGGCCCCTGCCGGCAGGAGATGGGCTCGCTGCAGCGGCTGGCGAACCGGTATAACGGGAAGCAGTTCAACGTGATCGGCATTTCGACCGATGATGATCGCAAAGCGGCAGCGGCGTTTATCAAAGAATCAAAGGTCACGTTTGAGAATTACATCGACAGTAATGTATTCCTGGAAAACATGTTGGGCGCCAATACGATCCCGCTGACCATTCTGGTGGACGCACGGGGGAAGGTGCTCGAAAAGGCGCGCGGGGCATACGAGTGGGATAGCCCTGAAATCGTGAAGGCGATCGGAGAAGTCTTTCGTATCAAGTTGAAGCATTAGGCAAGATGAAAAATGAATTCGACCGAGTAATCCCTCGCGACGGGACTTTCAGCTTCAAGTTCGACGAGCGCTTGAAGGTATTCGGAAGAAAGGATGTGCTGCCTTTATCGGTGGCCGACATGGACTTCGCAGTGCCGCAAGCCGTGAAGGATGCGCTGATGGCCCGCGCAGCCCATCCGATCTACGGGTATACCGTCTATCCCGAATCGCTGTACGAGTCGCTGATCGGCTGGCTGGACAAGCGTCATGAGTGGCGCGTGGAACGCGAGTGGATCGTCATGTGCCCAGGCGTGGTATCTTCCCTGCACGCGGCGATCATCGCATTGAGCAAACCGGACGATTCGGTGATCGTGCAGCCGCCGGTGTATGCACCGTTCCTTGCGGCACCAAAAAGCGTTGGTTGCAGATTGCTGCTTAACCCGCTCAAGTTTGAAAACGGCAGATATTCCTTCGACCTGGATAATTTCGAGCGATGTGCAGCAGAAGGCGCTCGGTTGCTGCTGCTGTGCTCCCCGCACAATCCTGTCGGCAGGGTGTGGCAGCCGGATGAGTTGCGGGCGCTGCTCGAAATCTGCCGGCGCTACGGAATCGCCGTGGTGTCGGACGAGATCCATGCGGATCTGACCTATCCCGGAATACATTACACACCGCTGGCCGTGTTGAGCGATGGTACGGTCAAAATCATCACTGCCATTGCGCCCAGCAAGACTTTTAATATCCCGGGATTGGGTCTGTCTGTTCTGATCGTCCCGGATGAAAAGGACCGGGTCGCGATAGCAAGAGCCTTCGGAACTTTGCATGTCGGCGCGGCAAACCCGTTCGGCATCGTGGCATTCGAAGCCGCTTATCGTGAAGGCGCGCCGTGGCTGGATGGCTTGCTCGAATATTTGGATGCGACGCGCCTGTACGTTCGTGCATTCCTACAGAAGCGCTTGCCGCTGATAAAGCTGATCGAGCCGGATGGCACATTCCTGCTGTGGCTGGATTGTCGGGCGATGCAACTGAACGACAAGGAACTCGAGCGCTTCTTCGTCCATCAGGCTGGTGTCGGATTGAGTGCCGGAATAATCTTCGGTGAACAGGGCAGCGGATTTATGCGCATGAACATCGCGGCCCCGTTAGGTGTGATCGCCGATGCGCTGGAAAAAATTGCGAATGCAGAGCACTCGCGAAAGTAAAGCAACATATCATGTCTTGCCAGTACGCAACACCAGCGCTATTCCGCCCAGTATTAGCACGGAAGAGATCAACAAGCCCGCAGTCGCCTTCTCATTCATCAAAATGATGCCCCCGAGTGCCGCGATCACAGGCGCGCTGAGCTGTACCGTCGAGGCTGTCATCGCCCGCATGTGTTGCAGCACCCTATACCACAACACATAACCCAGCGCGGAAGACAGCGAACCGGACAACACCGCATACAGCACGCCGTGTGCATCCAGCTTGAGCCAGGGCAGGGCAAGCAATGACATTCCGATGGTGAGCGGCGCGGCGCGCAGAAAGTTGCCAGAAGTAGAGGCGGCCGGATTGGCCGACCCGCGCCCGAACAAGGAATATATTCCCCAGGCGATACCGCTAGTCATCATCAGCACCGAGTCAAGGGCTGAGGGAGCGTGTGCGCCAGGCAAAACCAATATCACCAGTCCTGCAATTGCCGCAGCGAAGCCAAAACTTTGCCAGCTGCTCATGCGCTCGCCGGCGATATATCCTGCCAAGAGCATGGTTGCCTGTACTGCACCGAACAGCATCAGCGCGCCCGCACCGGTGTCTATGGTGCGGTAGGCGAAAGAGAGCGTGACTGCATAGATGAACAAGACCAGCGCACTGCGCCATGATCCATGCTCAAGAGGAGACTGTTTCTGCCGACGCATCACCAGCCAGAGCATCACCACAGCCGAAAGAATGCGCACGGTGGTAAAGCTCGCGGGATCGATGGTAGTTTCCTTGAGCGCGAGCCGGCACAGCACTGAATTGGCCGCGAAAGCGAGCATGGTCAGTGTCGTGTAGGCAGCGAGCCGCAGCGGATTCATGAGTAGTTCTTCTTCGACCTGGAATTTATGGAAATTTGCACACAGAGTATTTGCATGAATTTTCGGGGTGGGTGTATCCGCAATCATCAAAGCGGAAGTTATGTGTGCATGATCTGGTGATCTGGATATTCCTTGTGGTTAGGTGCATTCAAATCAATCAGGATTTTGTGCTGTAATTAAGCGCTCGGACGCATCATTCAAGGTGAAGCTTACATCAGACGAACTGCGATAACTACCCGATGCTGACTAAAGCATCGCGATCAGATGGTTTTCCCGGAACGCATGCGAGTCAGGATCCAGGGAAGCGGCCTGATATGAAAAGAGGTAAACTTGATTGCTGAGCAACCTGCATTTTGATCATCACGAAATGAGCCGAAGAGTAATTGTCCGCAATACCACCAGCGCTGATGTAATCCCGCTGATTGGGCTGCAAAAGCGTGTCTATCCGACAATCCAACCATGGCGGGAGGACTTGCTGTTGCATCAGCTCGATATATTTCCCCAAGGTCAGTTTGTTGCGGAGATTGATGGCGAACTAGTCGGTGCCGCCAGTTCACTCGTGGTGGCGTGGGATGAGTGGCAGGTTGAGCATACCTGGAAGGAGATCACAGCGCGCGGCAGTTTCGATACCCACAATCCTCAGGGCCGCACACTCTATGCCGCCGAAGTATTCGTGCATCCGCACAAGCGCGGCACCGGGATAGGACATGCACTGTACCGCGAGCGCCGGATCTTGTGCCGCCAGCTGAATTTGAAACGCATCATGGCCTGCGGGCGCCTGCCGGGGTACCATCTTTATGCAGACCGGATGCCTGCCGAACTGTATGCACAGAAAGTCGTGTGGGGCGATATACATGACAACGTACTCAGCTTCCAGTTGCATGAAGGGTTCCATTATTGCGGCATCGTCAGCGGCTACATACCCGAAGATCAGGAGAGCCGCGGATATGCCGCGCTGATCGTCTGGCTCAACCCGCGCTACAATGAAAAGAAGCCTAGCCTGATCGCCCAAGGAGGAATCACGTGAAAGTCCGTATCGCCGCAGTGCAGTATTTGCTCCGCTCAATCAACGATTGGGATGGCTTTGAGAATCAGGTCCGGTTCATGCTCAAGGCGGCAGCCGAATACAAACCGAATTTCGTCATGCTGCCGGAGATTTTTACCAGCCAGTTGCTGTCCTTTCTGGATACGGATAATGACATCAAGGCGGCAGTCAGGCGCATGAATGATTACACGCCGCGCTACAAGGATCTGATGGCCGAAATGGCCAGGAAGTACAATTATTATCTGATTGCCGGCAGCCATCCCAATCTGCGCGATGGTCTGCTCTACAACACCGCTTTCATGTTCTCGCCGCAAGGCGATGTGTTCATGCAGGACAAGATTCATCGCACCAGATGGGAGCGCGACAAGTGGGATACCACGGCGGGCAGCAAGTTGCATCTGTTCCAGACAGACTACGGTGCGATCGGCATACTGCTTTGTTATGACATAGAGTTTCCGGAGCTTGCGCGCATGGTTTGCGAGGCGGGTGCAGACATCTTGTTTGTCCCGTCGTCCACCGATGACCGCCAGGGTTTTTGGCGGGTGCGTTACTGCGCCCACGCGCGAGCCATCGAGAACCAAGTCTATGTTGCAATGACCAGCACCGTCGGCAACCTCGCGGTGGAAGGGCTGAGCATGCATTACGGTCAGGCAAGTATCATGACTCCTTCCGACTTTCCTTTCTCGCGCGATGGCATTGCCGCGGAAGGCGTGACCAACATGGAACAGGTGGTGGTTGCCGATGTCGATCTCGATGCTCTGACACAGAACCGAATCAACGGCACCACGATCCCGCTGTATGACAAGATGCGCGAGGTTTATCGTGATCCAGTTGAGATTGTTTCAGCGCGCAGCATTGCGGGTAAGACCTGAACAGGCTGGCAAGCCATGGCACGGATTCCTCTGGCTGGTGATTGGGAGGCTTCCCGTTTTTTTTGATCGATTGGTATTGACGGCGCGCCAAGCAAGCATTTCATCGCTTGCATCTGGAAGTACGGGAATTTTTTACATGGTTATATCGTTTGGCTAATTGATAATTTTGATCGTGTTTCAGAAAATAATTCCCCCGAACAAGTCATGACTGTCCGAATCTGCTTTATACGCCATGGTGAGACCGACTGGAATGTTGCAAAGCGCATACAGGGTCAAACCGACATTCCCATGAACGAGACCGGCCACAGCCAGGCGCTGGCGATGGCCTTTAACGCCGCCCATTATAATTTTAGTGCCATCTACAGCAGCGATCTGGGCCGTGCCTACCACACCGCACAAATGGTTGCGTCAAGACGCGGGCTGGATGTCATAACGAAGCCGCTTCTGCGCGAACGACATTACGGGATATTTCAGGGTATCACTGCGGGCGAAGGAGCCAAACGTCATCCCGAGGCGCACGCTCATTATATGTCGCGTAATCTCGATTACGATTTTGAAACGGGTGAAAGCCTAAACCGGTTTGCGCAACGCGTCGAAATGGCGATCGATGATCTTACTAGGCACCACGCCGGACAGGTTATCGCCGCGATAAGCCATGCGGGTGTGCTCGATATCGTCTATCGCAAGGCAACCGGCAGGCCGTTGCATACAGCCCGTGATTTTGTGATACCCAACTGTGCACTGAACTGGTTTCGCTTCGATGGACGGAGTTGGCATCTTGAGGTCTGGGATGACCACCACCACCTGGTCAAGGTGCTGCTGGAATCGGCGGAATGAAGCGGACCGAGCGTGTGCTGGTGTTGCTCAGGCACGGCAATAGCGACTGGAATCTGAGCAATCGTTTCACTGGATGGACTGACATTCCTTTAAACCGGGTAGGATTGGATCAGGCCGTTGCAGCCGGTCGGCGAATCGCTGCCGAGGGGCTGGAATTTGACGAGGTACATACCTCGGTACTGCAGCGTGCGCATCAGACAGCAGACAGTTTGATCGCCGCGACATGCCAGGAAACCATTCCGCGCTATTCAAGCTGGCGTTTGAACGAACGACACTATGGTCAGCTGCAGGGTTTGAACAAGAAGGAGATCTTCACAACCTGGGGTGAGCAGAAATCTCGCCACTGGTGGCGCGGTTACCATGAGCCGCCGCCACCGCTGGAATTCAGCGACCATCGGCATCCGCGTTTCGACCCTCTCTACGCAGGGCTCGATCCGGCAATGTTGCCGTGCAGCGAGAGTCTATCCGATTGCCAGAGGCGAATGCTGCCATATTGGTTCGAAGTTTTGGTGCCGCGCATCGCGGCCGGCCACAGTTTGCTCGTGATCAGCCACGGAAACACGTTGCGCAGCTTGCTCATGCATCTGGAGAAGATATCGCCGGCAGCGATAGAAAAGGTGGAGATACCTTCGGGCGTTCCGCTGGTTTGTCGATTCAATGAAGATCTTGAGATGGTTGGGCGGAAATGGCTTGAGTAGCGGGTGATATAGCGATTCTCTATCGCACGAATCTCAGCAATCGAAACGTATTTGCGAACCGGAGCATGATGCCGTTGCGGCTTCACCATCCCGACTGAAGGATAAGTTGTACCTCGCGACTTTTCCCCTGGCGCTTCACGGTTAGCCTGATCCTGTCGCCAACCCTGAAATCATCGAGACGAGCGGCAAGTTTGCTTACGCTGTCCACAGGCTTGCCTTCGATTGCGGTAATGATGTCTCCGGGAATGACACTTCCATCCCGTGTGACTTCGACACCCTTCAATCCTGCGGCATCTGCAGCCGTGCCTTGCGGCACTTGCAGTATCACGACACCCTTGATCTCCAGTATCGCAGTCAGTCGCTGATTGATATCTTCGTCGGTGCCGATGCCCAATGCAGGGCGTGTGTATCTACCATGACTGATCAGTTGCGGAACTACCCGGTTAATTGTGTCCACCGGTACCGCAAACCCAATGCCCGCACTGGCGCCGCTCGGGCTGTATATCGCGGTATTGATGCCGATGAGACGTCCGGCAGAATCGAGCAGCGGTCCGCCGGAATTTCCCGGGTTGATGGCAGCATTGGTCTGGATAAGATGTTCGACGGTGTTCCCGTTTTCTTCGGTCAACGAACGGTCCAGCGCGGAGACGATGCCGTTGGTCAGCGTCCAGTCCAGCCCGAACGGGTTGCCGATGGCATATACTTTTTGCCCGACCCTGAGGTCGTGGCTGGTGCCGATGGGCAACGGTGGTGAAAGCCTGTGGCTGACCTTGATATTGAGCACGGCGATATCGTGTAGCGGACTGGCGCCTACCAGGCTGGCCGGATAGTCCTTGCCATTGGCGAGCCTGATCGTGGCCTCGCTGGCGTCTTCGATGACATGGTAATTGGTAATTACGTGCCCAGATTCATCCCAGATGAATCCCGATCCTGTCCCGCGCGGTACGGAGAATATGTTGCGCGACCAGAAGTCCTGCACCTGCGAGCGTGTCGTGATATAAACCACCGAATCACGAGAATTTTCGAACAACTGGATGGTCGCTTTTTCATCAACCGCCAATTTACCACGTGGGGTGACTTGGCGTGGCTCCGCGTTCGCGCCGTTGGCCAGGGGGACAAGAGACAACATAAAGCTGAGCAGGTAAAAGAATATCGTGCCGAACAGCGCGACACGGAGCAGGCGGGCAAATATGTTAGCGAAACTTTTGGACATGGCGGCTATCCTTTGTCCAAAGATTGGGATAAAAGTGTTTAAATTCAAGTGGCGTTGTAAATGAAAATTCAGTATAGGTAAAATGTGCCAGCTTTGCGTTTGTTGTTAGCGCAAGAGCTACAACCTGCACTTGCGCACCAAACCTCCCACCGCGTCGCCTGGAAATCATATCGAGCCGGTATTCAGGCACGGCTAGAATGACAGACCCTGCGGTTGCCATTCTATTGTTTTCAACCGCATCGAATTGACAAGCAGCTTTATAAGAGCATGCTATGTCGGTTGGGGCAATCGCCAGGTAGCGAGATACTGGCGGATGAACCTTGGCTGGTTGTCGATATGCCGGTGATGCAGAGAAGCCTGTATTGTCTTGAATTGAGGGTTGGAGTATGTACAGAGAGATTTTGAGGTTTTGGTTCGAGGAAATAGACCCTGCACAATGGTGGGCGGAGGATGACGTTTTCGACAAGTTGATAACAGAGAGATTTGCCGACATACATGTCAGTGCTACCCGTTGCGAGCTGTTCGAATGGAGAAAATATGACCGTGGAAGATTGGCAGAAATCATTGTTCTGGACCAGTTCTCAAGAAATATGTACAGGGGCTCGCCTTTGTCTTTCGCCCATGATTCGTTGGCTCTGGCGCTTTCCCAGGAGGCTGTTTCAGCCAAGGCAGATGAAACACTAGGGCCTACAGAACGAAATTTCCTCTATATGCCTTTCATGCATAGTGAGTCACTGAGAATACATGAAGTAGCGATTGATTTGTTTCGCAACAAGGGCACACAGAGTAGTCTGGATTTCGAAATCAGGCATAAACGGATCATCGAAAAATTTGGCCGGTATCCTCACAGGAATAGTATTCTGTGCAGGGAGTCCACAGCGCAAGAGGTCGAGTTCTTGAAGCAGCCCGGTTCGGGGTTTTGAGATTCACATGGAAACATCATTATTGCCGGGCATCCAAGTCCTGACATTGTTTTCGTCGAAGGCTACTCCGCAGGGTATTCTCGAACTTCCGGTAGACAATTGATAGTTTGTTTTCGCTCGGAATGGTTGAACATATGACAACCGATCAAACAGCTATACTGGTTATCCGCTCGGATGCAGACACCAAAGGAGTCAACAAGGTGAGTTGCACCGGAATATGGACCGTACATGGCATCGCCCATATCGAGCAGCAATTAAAGAGTACTGCCTGGCCGGCAGGGGCAGATATGGAGATTGACAGTTCGGCAATATCCGCTCTGGATACTTCGGGAGCCTGGTTGTTGCACAAGATAGTCAGTATGCTTGAGCAGCAAGGATGTAAAGTGTGGATCATCGGTTTGCGGCCGGAGTTTTGTTCATTGATGGATCTGATTTCTTCACGTGCCGTGATATCGGAACGATTGACACAGCCCAAGGACGGCCTGTTGGCAAATATTGGGCGGCAGACTTGGCACGGGTTAGAAAATCTGTCAGGCATGCTTGCGTTTGTCGGAGAGAGCGCGATTGCCATGCTGCGCCTGATGGCTCAGCCGCGTCGTATCCGCTGGCGGACTACCCTTCACAATATTCAAACCGCCGGCTTTGAAGCGTTACCCATTGTCGGTCTGTTGTCTTTTCTGATGGGCGTGGTGATCGCGTACCAGGGAGCTGACCAGCTGCAGCGCTTCGGCGCAAATATTTTCATTGCCGATCTGGTGGGACTGGCAATGCTGCGCGAACTTTCACCCCTGCTCACAGCGATCATTATCGACAGACGATCTGGCTCGGCCTATGCGGCGCAAATAGGCACGATGAAGGTTACAGAGGAGATCGATGCATTGCGCACCATAGGCGTATCGCCCCAGGAACTCCTTGTACTGCCCAAGCTGCTGGCATTGGTCATCGCCTTGCCATTGCTGACGGTGTATGCGGATGTTACCGGAATACTCGGCGGCATGATCATGGCGCGTTCGAAATTGGATGTCAGCTTCGACGTATTTATCGACCGACTTGGCGATGCGATCAGCTTGTCCTCGTTTCTGACAGGAATTGTCAAAGCCCCGGTATTTGCCACGATCATCGCGCTGGTAGGATGCTTCCAGGGATTCCATGTCGGCGGTAGTGCCGACAGTGTCGGGCGGCAGACAACTTTGAGTGTTGTGCAGGCTATTTTTCTGGTGATCATGGCAGATGCGTTGTTTTCAGTGGTCTTTAATTGGCTCAATATATGAGTGAGGCGATGGAACTACAAACGCATTCCGGCGCAGTCATAGATATTCGTGACTTGCACACCCGCTACGGAGAAGCCGTGGTGCATGATCATGTCAATCTGGCGGTGCGGCATGGGGAAATATTTTCACTGGTTGGCGGCAGTGGTTGCGGCAAGTCCACGCTGCTGCGCGCCATCATCATGCTATTGCGGCCGGTATCCGGTTCGATTCGGGTGTTTGGCCGGGAAGTGATCGGTTTGAACGATGAACAAGCCCTGGAGTTGCGCCGGCGCTGGGGGGTGATGTTTGAGCGCGGGGCACTGTTCAGTTCCCTGACGGTAGCGGAGAATGTCGGCATAGTGCTGCGTGAACATACTCAACTCAGCCCCGGTTTGATAGATGAGGTTGCCACGTTGAAAATAGCGCTTTCAGGATTGCCGGCAGATGCTGGCGCCAAGTACCCGAGCGAGTTAAGCGGTGGTATGCGCAAGCGCGCAGCACTGGCGCGAGCAATTGTCCTGGATCCAGAGTTGCTGTTTCTCGACGAACCGACCGCAGGTCTCGATCCGTTAAGCGCCAGCGGAATAGATGAATTGGTACGCAACTTGCGGGATGCTCTTGGATTGACCATCATGATGGTGACGCATGACCTCGATTTGTTATGGCGGGTTGCGGATCGTGTAGCGGTGCTGGACGGGGGGAAGATATTGGGAGTGGGAACCATGGAGGAACTCTCCCAGTCGCAGCATCCGCTGATACGGGAATATTTTTATGGGCCGCGCGGACGCGCTGCGCATGAACAGGCATGGAAGACAAAGTAAATTTTGCGCTGGTTGGTGCGTTTGTCTTGGTGTTGAGCTCCGGGTTCATCGGTGGCGTGCTGTGGTTGAGCAGCGGCAACTCCTATAGCAAGTCGTATGACATCTATCAGACTTACATCAGGGATTCGGTAGCGGGACTGAATATTAACGCGCCGGTCCGCTACCGGGGTGTCGAGGTCGGTCGTGTGCAGAAGATCGCGCTCGCTCCTGACAATGTCGAGCAGGTTCAATTGACGCTCGCCATCGAACACGGCACGCCGGTCAAGGTAGATACGCTGGCCGTGTTGCAGACGCAGGGTTTGACCGGACTCGCCTTTGTCGAATTGACTGGAGGCAGCCGTGATTCGCCCTCGCTCGAAGCGAAGGACAAAGACGAGTATCCGGTGATCAAGAGCGGCCCTTCGTTGATGACCCGACTCGATTCCGCGATCACTTCATTGCTTACCAATCTCAACCGGAGCAGCGAGAACTTCAATGCCCTGATGGATCAGGATAACCTGCTTGCAGTCAAGCATGCACTGGCAGACCTTGCAATCCTCTCGCGAACCCTGGCGGCACGCTCGGCAATGATAGATTCCAGCATGAGCAACGCGGCACGGGTCATGGAAAACACCGCGCGCCTGAGTGATGAATTGCCGCAGCTTGCTCAGCGAGTGCAGCACAGTGCAGAGGCTTTTGATCGCATGGCAAGCGATCTTGCTCAAGCAGCGGCAGGCGCAAGCGGGACACTGAATGGCGCACGGCAATTTACCAGCGAGACGCTGCCGGAGGTGCATAAGCTGGTTATGGAATTGCAGGATCTGACCAATTCTCTACGGCGCTTCAGCGGGGAACTGGAGCAGAACCCGAGCGCGTTGTTTTACGGCAAGCCTGCAGCGAAGCGCGGACCCGGTGAATGAGGGAAGCATTCGTTGCGATGACACTGACAAATTTTCACCGTGGGATGAATTGAGATGAAAACAAACGGAAGCTCGTGTAACAACTGCCGTGGAATCCTGTCTCTGACATCCACACTACTGCTTGCTGCTTGCGGTGCCATATCCCCGCCGCAGTCGGTCAGCCAGAATATCTACGTGCTGGAATCCGTTCAAGCCGTTCCAGCGGCACAAATCAAGCACGACCTGGTGTTGGCGGTAAGCGCACCGCGCGCATTAGCCGGATTCGACACATCCCAGATGGCTTATGTGCAACAGGCACACGAACTTAACTATTTTGCGGCCAGCCGTTGGGCTGACACTCCCGCGCGGATGCTGGGGCCGCTGATAGAGCATGCATTGGAGCAGACTGAAAGTTTTCGGGCAGTGGTGCAGACATCTGGTTCGCTACCCTCAGATGTCAGGCTTGATATTGAACTGGTGAGACTGCAACAGGACTTCAAGACGCGCCCGAGCCGTGTGCAACTCACCTTGCGGGTGCATCTGATAGATGTACGCGGCAGGCGATTGCTGGCAGTGCACCTATTTGATGATGTTGAAACTGCCGCCACCGATGATGCGTTAGGCGGTGTTGCCGCGGCAAATCGGCTGGTGCAACGCGTGTTGGGAGGGCTGGCTGAATTCTGCGTCAAGGCTCTGGTCAGGGAATTAAAAAGCAGCGCAGATCGTCCCTGATATGATGCAGCGAGCATTGACGATTATTCGATCACCTCAAAGTTGGTGTAACTGCCGCCATCCGGTCCGATCTCGACACCTACTACCTGTGCATGCTGGGGACCGTGTTGCGCCCAGCGTACGATGGCGTCAACTGCAGCGGGTTCTCCGTGCACTGCAGCTTCCACCGTGCCATCACTGCGGTTGCGTACCCAGCCGCAGACCGCCAGTTTTTGCGCTTGACGGCGCATCGAGTCGCGGAAGAACACCCCTTGCACCCGGCCATGGATCACGAGGCGCAGTGTCTTCTTGAGCCTGGTTTGGTGGTTCAGTACTTGCTCAGGGATAGTTGGCATGGGTATCTTTGATACATCACTTTTAACAGATTGGTATGATCGATCAATCCTCGGGGGGTTCTGGCAACTCGGGTATTTCCAGGGACTCAGGCATCTCAGGAGTTTCAATTTGTTCCGGCAAATCTGGTTGCGAATGGAGTTCAGGGTGATCTATTTCAATCCGTTTGTCGGAGTGTTCACTGGATGACGTGCCAATTTCAGAGGCATGGTCGAAATCGATTTCTTTCCCATGCTGTTCCAGAGATGTTCCTTCGCTGATATTTTCAGTTATGCCATCATCCTTCATGGACAGATTAGTGGTGTAAAAATCGGGGATATCCATCAATAAGGTTGGCATTTCCCTGATGTTTGCAGCAAGTCCGACCTGATTTGGGTGGATGTCTATCTCACCCCTTTCGGTTCTGATGAACGTCACGCCAGCATTAACTTTGTCGTAGGTCCCTGGCGGATATCCCCTGCTGTCATCCGGCAAAATTACCGTTGCTTCATGGTCTGTTCCTCGCACGCCTATTGTCGCGGTTCGCGTTCGGACCAAGTCACTTTGTGGAAATAGATTTCCGATTTTCCCCGTCACGAAGCGGCTTGCGCCCTTGAGCAAAGAAAAAACGCTGGTATCTTCTACGGTTCCACGATAAGCATACTTCTCGATTTTGAGTTGTGATCCGGGGCGTACTATGACAATTCCTTCGTCTGTCATTTTGATTTGCAATGTGCCTGTCTGCGACGTCACTATCGTTTCACCCACACAAACCGGATCTCCTTGAGCGAGCAGCCTTGACTGTCCGTTGCTTTCTGCTTCTACACTGCCCTTGGTGTAAATCACACTGCCTGCAAGTTGCATGAAACTGGTTTCGGTATCCGGGCTTATGCCTGTCCCGCCAATCCCGGTGCCTTTTGTTATGATGCCGGCGCCACCCATTCCGGCTCCGTCAATTCTGGCATCATCAATTTCCGTTGCCGGTTTAAGGTTGGCGCAAACGCTTGAGGAGGCCCACGTACTCCCGCAGGAGAAAGCCAGCAAAGCCAACAAGGTGAACTTTTGAAATGCCAGGTCAAATCGCTGCGATATCATCAGGAGCCTCTGCCTCAAAAAAATTATATATGCCAAAATTGCTACGATATACGTTAGTCTTGTTATCTTGATCACGCTTTTGCATTTCGACCGCGCGTTTGTTGACAGCATGCAACGCTTGCATGCCAACTAGGCGTGAATACTCTGCCAATTCCTTGGCCGAATCTGCGCTCAATTTGTCATAGTAAACACAACGCTCGAGAAAAGGCGGCTTGTTTCCTGAGAGGTTGTGAACAGTTGCAGCTATGTGGTCATGGATATTCTGCCCAAAATAATATACTTTTTCTTCCAGATCCTGAGGCTGCACGAACGCATCGGCGGCCAGATGAACACTGTCGTTCCCGTCCAGCGTGACTATGCCTTGACGCAGCCATTCATCCAGAACTACCCGTGAACGGAAATCCTTACTGACGGACTGAATCAGGGACTCAAAGGACAGTCCCCCTTCCTTATTTGCCAGACGCGGCAACGGAATGGGAGATCCGTGCTTGTCCAGATATTCGGGATCTCCGCTCCAGATAGCTAGAAGAAGAGCGCTCATGGACGAATGCTGAGAAAGATTGATCCCGCTTGCAGGCTCATTGCGCAACCGACTGATCTCCCGGCGGTGTATCCCGGTCAGCAAGCTGATGCGACTGTCAGTCTGCGGCCTGGTGGCAAGCCGGAACTCTTTTTCAGCCACCTTTACATAGGCAGATTTAACCAGTTCACTGAATACCTGAAAGGAGATCCCGTGTGATAGCAACAATCTTATCAACGGTCGCAATAGATAACTTATGGCCGTGATGACGGGCGGGTGAGGACCAGTGGAAGAGGTACCTTGGATTTTCATAGCATATATGTGTCAACGGATTTCAATCGGGAAAAAGCATAGCATAAAAAACAGATGACGTGTGCATAATACACACGTTTTATTTTGAGGAAAACGACTTGAATATTGACCGGAGCTGAAGGAGATTGCCTTGGATTGAATTGTTGGCTTGATTATTAAGGAGCAAATAACGTAAAAACAATATGGTGTGTCAAAATATGATGAAATTATTATTTTTCCGGGGGTGCCGCACTCGGGAATGTGTTTGCTTCGACAAACTCGGACGCTACCGCGAATATTTATACAGCGTTCACAGCTACCAACCCATCATTTCCGCCAACGCCCACTATCGATAAATGTAAAGGGTCGGATGCATTCGATTTGAATGAAGCCAAGGAAGTTCCTAACGTTGCTGAACTTTCGGAAACGTTTGAGGTCGCTGAAGTGACAGAGATACGTGTTTCAAGAGCAAGACTGAACTGGATGGGTCATGAAAAAAGCCATATTTCCCACTATTATCATTGCCATTTGCGCTGCAGCTGATTTTCAGACCGTGCATGCGGAAGAGAATGGAAAATTAACGCTGGAAACTGGCATGAACTACAACACAGGCAAGTATGGCGGTACCAAGACAACAAGTATCCTATACGTTCCTTTTACCGGAAAGTATCGGGGCAAGTCTTGGACGCTGAAATTGACGGTTCCATATCTTCGCGTATCAGGTCCCAGCAATGTGATTAATGGAGTGGGTTCAACGGGGTTGGTGACGAAAACCATCACGACCCGTTCTGGTCTGGGCGACGTGATTGTGGCCGCTACTCGCAACGTTTATTACTCGGGTTCATCGGGTTTTCTGGTCAATTTGACTGGCAAAGCAAAATTTGGGACTGCCGATAGCACGCAGGGGTTGGGGACTGGGAAAAATGATTACGCGTTCCAGTCAGAGGTATATAGGTTAACGGATGGCTTTACCAGTTTTGGAACTTTGGGCTACAAAGTTTATGGTCAACCGTCCGGATACAAACTTTACAACGCATTTTATGGCTCTCTGGGCGGTAGCTATAGAATTAATCACGATACACATGGCGGGATGATGTTTAGCCTTGCAGAAAAATCCACGGCGAAAGGGTCATCTCGAAATGAGGCGATCTTGTTTGCCAGCCAGAAATTTAGCGCAAACATGAAAGCGCAGGGCTATGTGCTAAAAGGCCTTACCAGATCCGTTCCGGATTGGGGTCTGGGAGCGACCGTCATATTTCTTATGTGAACGCCTTTATCGGCGGCGGGGCCGCGATATAGTAATTGCGAGAAACGCTCCGGTTGGTGGAGCGTTTTAATACGGTTGATTGCCGGATATTTTATTTTTTCAGCAAATCACGTATTTCAGCCAACAGAACTTCTTGTGCCGGAGGTGATGCAGGTGCCGCCGCGGCTTCCTCAGCCTTTTTCTTCATCGAGTTGATTGCCTTGATGACAAGGAAGATCACCGCTGCAATGATGGTGAAATCGACGACAGTTTGGATGAATTTTCCGTAACTGATTACGACAGCAGGGGCGGTTGCCGTGGCTTCCAGCAACGTAAATGCCAGTTTCGAGAAATCCACGCCACCGATCAGCACGCCTATCGGCGGCATGACTACATCAGTTACCAAAGAAGAAACAATCTTTCCAAATGCAGCGCCGATGATTACGCCCACGGCCATATCGACCACATTTCCCTTGATTGCGAATTGCTTGAATTCCTGGATCATGCCCATGATATTTCTCCTTGGTTAAAATAAATATTATTTCCAGAGATCAACTTTTCGGCTGTATTTTATGTTGTTATGACAGTCTGTAAGTTAAAGCAGGTTTGTGTATCGTCATGCGGCCAATACAAGAATCACTGCATAACGAAATGATTTTCCGAGCGCCATGAAAACAGTAGCTTGCCACCAGTTGAGACGCAACCATCCGGCGGCGAGACATAGTGCATCTCCGATCAGCGGTACCCACGCGAGCAGCAACGCTGGCGTTCCGTAACGGCGCAACTTGTCGACATGCTTGAGTTGCTGGGTCTGCGGCAATAGCCAGCCCATGCCAAATGTCACCATGCCGCCGAGGGTATTGCCGATAGTGGCGATGACCAGCGCCAACCATAATGTTTCAGGGTAAGTTTTCAGTACGGCAAACAGTACGACTTCCGATCCGCCGGGAAGCAGCGTGGCGGCGAGGAAGCTGCTGATGAAAAGGGAGTATAAGCTGGTGGTGTCACTCATGCGATAGTCGTATTTCTTGCGTTCCGCAAGAAAACTGGGCGGATATGTGGAAGTTTTGTTCAGAGCTTGATCGCAGCGAAGATCTTTTTTGCCAGTTTACCTGTCGCTTCCAGCGGATTATCGCGGATGGCCTTTTCCTGTTCGGCCATCATCAGAAATAAACCATCCATCGCTTTACGCGTGATGTAGTCATTTAGCTTGGCGTCGCGTTTATCCACCAGGCCGAACTTTGCGCCCTTGCCGGCGAACCGGTCATATGTTTCGGCAAGTTTCACTTTTTGCATCGCCTTGCCTACGATGGGCTTGAATTTTCCGGCCAGTGCGGTTTCGGTGTTGGCCCGAAAATATATGGTGGCCGCATCTTCGCTTCCGGTGAGTATGCCCTTTGCATCCGTTACGGTCATTTTCTTGATTGTGCCGACCAGCAGTGTCTTTGCCTCCGGCACCGCCGCTTCTGCGGCACGATTCATCGAGGTGACCAGCTCATCCGAATATTTTTCCATGCCGAATCTGCGCAAGGTCTTGTCGGCTTTTCGCAGGCCATCCGGCAACGGGATGCGAACCTTGTCGTTGCCGAGGAATCCATCCTTCCTTGCGAGAATGGACACGGAAGCTTCTGCGCCCTGAGTGAGAGCCTGTCTGAGACTTTCGGCCTGGTCTTGTGCGCTGAATTGATCGAGTTCAGAACCGGCAGGTGCGGCTGCAACTGACTTGTCAGGTTTAACCAGGTCGTTGAGCTTTGTCTTGAGTCCGCTCAGGTCGAGCGCAATAGCCGACGTGGCTAACGCCGAGCCTAGTAACAGAATTACAATAATCCAACTGCAGCGATTCATTTCTTGCGCGGAGCCAGCAGATCTGTGATCGTGCCTTCCGCCATTTCCGCAGCGAATCCAAGCGTCTCGGACAGGGTCGGGTGCGGGTGTATCGTCAAGCCAATGTCTTCCATGTCGGAGCCCATTTCCAGCGCCAGGACTGATTCGGCGATCAGTTCTCCGGCATTCACGCCGACGATGCCGGCGCCGAGGATGCGGCGAGTCTTCGGATCGAACAGCACCTTGGTGGCGCCCTCCTCGCGGCCGACTGACAATGCACGTCCCGATGCAGCCCACGGGAATCCGGCTTTGTCATAATCGATGCCTTGGGCCTTGGCTTGCGTTTCAGTAAGTCCCATCCAGGCGACTTCGGGATCGGTATATGCCACCGAAGGTATGGTCAGCGGCTCGAACGCAGCATGATGTCCGGCGATGACTTCCGCTGCAACCTTGCCTTCGTGCACTGCCTTGTGCGCCAGCATCGGATCGCCAACGATATCGCCAATCGCGTAGATATGCGGGACATTGGTGCGCATCTGGATGTTTACCGGAATGAACCCGCGCTCGTTGATGTTCACCCCGGCGGTTTCCGCACCGATGTCCCGACCGTTTGGACGACGGCCGACGGCCATCAGCACGCGGTCATACAGTTGCGGTTCTGGAGCCTGCTCCCCTTCGAAGTGCACTTTCAGTCCGCCCTTCTGCGCTTCGATCTTGCTCACCTTGGTCTTTAGGTAGATTGCTTCATAGCGTTTTTCGATGCGTTTGTGCAGCGGCCTGACCAGATCCTTGTCCGCTCCAGGCATCAACTGGTCCATCAATTCGACCACACTGATCTTGCTGCCCAGCGCGTCATACACAGTGGCCATTTCCAGCCCGATGATGCCGCCACCGATGATCAGCATGCGCTTGGGAACATCCTTCAATTGCAGTGCGCCGGTAGAATCGATGATGCGCGGGTCGTCATACGGAAACCCCGGGATGCGTGCCACGCTGGATCCTGCCGCGATGATTGCGTTGTCGAAGCTGATGGTACTCTTGCCGTCTTTGGTTTCAACAATCAGATGGTTGGGTGAGGAGAATTTTGCGGTTCCCTGCACCACTTGCACTTTGCGCTGTTTGGCCAGCGCTGACAAGCCGCCGGTAAGCTTGTTGATGACGCTGTCTTTCCAGCCTCGGATCTTGTCTATATCGATCTTGGGTTTGGAAAATGTCACCCCGTGGTGCGCCACTTCCTCAGCTTCGGTGATGACTTTGGCGACATGAAGCAGCGCCTTGGACGGTATGCAGCCGACATTCAGGCACACACCGCCCAAGCGGGGAAATTTTTCGACCAGAACCACCTGCTTGCCCAGGTCGGCTGCGCGGAACGCGGCGGTATAGCCACCAGGACCTGCACCCAGCACCAGTACTTCGGCATGAATATCGCCTTTCTTGAAAGATTGAGGCGCAGGCACAGGTGCTGATGCTGGAGCAGGTGCAGCTGTTGTACTAGGCGCCGCAGCCGGGATTGGGGCTTTGGATGCCGGCTTTTCCGCAGGAGCCACGGAAGCCGTGCTGCTTTCCAAAGTCAGGATCGCGCTGCCCTCTGAGACCTTGTCTCCGACCTTGATCTTGAGAGCCTTGACCACGCCTGATGCGGGGCAGGGTACTTCCATTGCTGCCTTGTCGGTTTCCAGCGTGATCAGAGACTGTTCGGCTTCAACCTTGTCGCCTGCCTTTACGAATACCTCGATGACCGAGACATCCTTGAAATCTCCGATATCCGGCACTTTTACTTCGATAATTTGGCTCATGATGTTTGCTTTCCTGATCGAATTAGTTGCGTATCTGGCCGCTGCCCAGCACGATGTATTTCTGAGAGGTCAATCCTTCCAGTCCTACCGGGCCGCGCGCGTGGATCTTGTCGGTTGAGATGCCGATCTCCGCGCCGAGACCGTATTCGAAACCGTCAGCGAAACGCGTCGACGCGTTCACCATCACCGAGCTTGAATCAACCTCGCGCAAGAAGCGCATTGCCTTGGTGTAATTTTCCGTGACAATACTGTCAGTGTGCTGCGAGCCGTAAGTATCGATATGAGCGATGGCTTCATCCATGCCAGCAACTACGCGGACTGCGAGTATAGGCTCGAGATATTCAGCGTGCCAATCCTCCTCGGAGGCAACTTTCATGTGGGCGACCAGCGCGCGCGCAGCCTCGTCGCCGCGCAGCTCCACATTTTTATCCAGAAAAATCTTGCATAGTTTGGGCAGCACTTTTGCCGCCACACTTTGCGCGACCAGCAACGTTTCCATCGCGTTGCATACAGCATAGCGATGCGTCTTGGCGTTATCTGCGATGCGAATCGCCTTGTCCAGATCGGCTTCGTCGTCGATATACACATGGCAGACCCCGTGCAGGTGCTTAATGACAGGAATTCGTGCGTCTTCGGAAACACGCTCGATCAGACCCTTGCCTCCGCGCGGCACGATCACGTCCACATAACCTTTCATCGTGATCAGTTCACCTACCGCGGCACGGTCGGTGGTGGCAACCACCTGCACAGCGGTCTCGGGCAAACCTGCGATGCGCAGCCCGGTATGCACGCACGCGGCGATAGCCTGATTGGAGTGGATCGCTTCCGAACCGCCGCGCAAGATCGCCGCATTGCCGGATTTCAGGCACAGCCCGGCCGCATCGGCGGTCACATTCGGCCGCGATTCATAGATGATGCCGATCACGCCGAGCGGTACACGCATTTTCCCAACCTGGATGCCGGAGGGACGATAATTCATATCGTTGATTGCCCCGATCAGGTCGGGTAAACGCGCGATCTGCAGCAAGCCTTCTACCATGCTGCTAATTGTCTTTTCAGTCAGGGTCAGCCGGTCTACTGACGCATCATCCCACCCATCGCTGCGTGCCGTGGCGACATCCTTGGCATTGGCCGCCAGCAGCAACGCTGTCTGGTGTTGCAGTGCTACAGCGATTTCGGTCAAGGCGTGATTCTTGGTGGCGGTATCTGCCAGCGCCATGATGCGCGAAGCGGCTCTAGCTGCTTGCCCGACGCCCTGCATGTATTCCTTGATGTTATTCATGGTGTGCTCTTTAAAACGAATGGGTGCATTTTAACTCAAGTGCTAAAATGCGCGACTTTCTTAAATCATAATAGAAGCAGCATGTCCGACATTCTCAACAAGATACTTGCAGTAAAGG
>Ga0224495_10000659_pt1 | contig 26338 bp, 25 predicted proteins | sample SF_Jul11_sed_USG_FD_168128 | JGI IMG/M metagenome (GOLD analysis project Ga0224495, IMG submission 168128) | Sediment microbial communities from San Francisco Bay, California, United States - SF_Jul11_sed_USGS_4_1 | ecosystem: Environmental > Aquatic > Marine > Sediment | place: USA: California...
CTCACTGCTGTGTGATGCGTTTTCTTTTTTTATGGACAGCTTGATTTATTAGTCAATATTTTTTAATTTTACTTTTTTAATGAAATTAAACAATTTAATAATTTTTTCTTTTGCTAATTTTTTTTGGTAATCATTATTACTTAACTTGTAAAAAATTAGATATTCTTTAATGGCAGATTCATAATTTTTTATTATTTCAAACATTATAGCCAACTCATAGTGTGGAAGGTCATAATTTGGTTTAATTTCTATTGCTTTCTTGTATGAATCTATGCTATTTTCATAATCTTTAATTTGTTTATAGGCAATCCCTTTGTTAATAAAGAATTGAGGGATATTACTATTAATATTAATAGCTTTTTCATAGAATAGAATTGCTTTTTCTGTATTGTTCATTTGAAAAAATATTTGTCCTTTAAGGTCATAGTAGTAGGGATTTGTACTTGATAGTCCAATAGCCTTTTGTATATAGTAAATGGCTTTTTGACATTCATTAATTTCTTTATAGGACAAGGATAAATAATAGTAAAAGCTGTCAATGTTTGAATTAATCTTGATTGCTTCCTCCAGGTGTTTAATAGATTCTTTGTAATCCTTACTAAAATAATATAGAAGTGCTAAATTATATCTTGATGGAATGAATTTGGGTGATATACTAAGTGACTTTTTATAATATTCAATACTTTTGTTATTATCATACTTATCGAAAAATATACAATTATAACCATCCCCTAAAACAGCGTAAGCTTCATGTTCATTTGGGTTAATTTCAATTGCTTTTAATGCATATTTAACTAGTTCATTTGAGTTTTGAATTTGTCTTGAATATAATGCCAAAGCTAAATAACCTTTGCTCAGCTTTGAGTTTAGCCTTAATGAATAAATTGCATAATTTAAAGCCAGGTAGTAATAATAATTTGCTTTTTTAATTTGATTTTTATAAAAAAAATATTGTCCAATTCTCGAATTGGTTATAGACAGCATAGCATAGGCTATTGCAAAGGTTGGATTTTTAGAAATTGCTCTCTCAAAGTAGTTTTGAGCTATATTATAATCTTCAAAAGTTGATTTATAGTAATAATTCATTGCTTTATAATAGTCAACGTTATTTACTGAAGATGGGGGAGAGTGATTATTTTGTTTTAAGTTGTTTTCAACAGAGCATTTCACTAAATTTAATATTAAAAAAAATGTTATAATATAAAAATGAAAGGTTTTAAAACTGAAATTTGTAAAATCTGTTTTATTAAACAGTTGACCAATTTTATATATTAGAGAAATCATAAATTAGAATTATAAAAAATATTTTTGATTTAAAATATTTTCGGTTAGATTTTTATTACAGTAAAAAAATGTTTTAAAAAACTATAAAAAGAACAAATAAGTCAAATTGAATCTTCCCATTTATGAAAATTGCCTACTAATTTGTAAATTTCTAAAGCCTCTTCTAAAAGTAATTTAAGTTTTGATAATGGAAAAATTGTTGAACTATCAGATTGAGATGTATCTGGATTGGGGTGTACTTCAATAAAAAGTCCTGAGGCACCTGCAGCAATAGCTGCACGAGTAAGAGACGGAATATATTTTCTATTGCCACCACTTCTGCCATTCTCACTTCCAGGAGTTTGTACACTATGAGTTGCATCAAAAATTACAGGGGAAAATTGGCTCATAATGGGAATTCCTCTAAAATCATTTACTAAATTGTTATATCCAAATGAAGTACCCCTTTCGGTGATTAGAGTTTTATTATTTCCTGTGGAATTAATTTTTTCTATAATATATTTCATATCATGTGGTGATAAAAATTGACCTTTTTTAACATTAATAATTTTTTTTGTTTCTGCAGCTGTAATTAGCAAATCTGTTTGTCTACAAAGAAATGCAGGGATTTGGATAAAATCTAAAATCCTTTCTGCTAGCTTAATTTCCTCTACAGAATGGACATCTGAAATAACAGGTATTTTATAAGTCTCTCTTATATGGTGAAGTACAGCTAGCCCTGTCTTTATACCCACACCCCTATTGCTTTTTATGCTAGTTCTATTCGCTTTATCGTATGAGGCCTTAAAAACAAATGGTATTTCAAGGGAATCAGTAATCTCAATTAGTGCTTTAGCAATATTTTCTGTTTCGCTAGGATCATTAATTACACATGGTCCAGCGATTAATAAGAATCTTCTTTCTTTTATATGAGTTAGATCTCTAATTCCTATTTTTTCAAGCCATTTAATCAATTATGTATCTCCTAGTATTTTTATTATTATTTTGTGATATTTTTTACTTTTATATTTGAAATAAAAATTAATAATTATAATTTAATAAATTTCATTATTTGTGTCATTTATTTAAAGAAAAATTGTGATGTGAGATCTTTAACATAGGGGCTTTAGAGCCCCTAATAATAGTTTATTTTCCTTCTGTTGAGTGACTTGGATCTTTACTTTTTCCCAAATGTTCTTCCTTACTATGAACATTAGATCCATGTGAATGATCATGTTTATGAAACGGGACATTAGATTTTTTAACTTCTGCTGTAGTAATATAAGTGCCGGTATTTTTGAAAGTTAGGATAATTTTTACTTTATCATTTTCCTTTATTTCTTTTTTCAAATTGATAAACATAAGATGATGCCCGCCAGGTTTAAGTTGGACAGACGAATTTACAGGTATATCTATACCATCAACCTTTTTCATCCTCATAATGCCATTTTCAAATGTCATATTATGAAGCTCAACAAACTCTGCAATATCACTTTTGGCGGAAATTAATGTATCAGTCACTGTTCCGTGATTATAAATACTCAAATAGCCAGCTGTAGTTTTAATAGAAGGTGGTGAAAATCTAATCCACTGATCTTTAACAGATATTTTTGAAATTTCTACATTTTTAATAGTCTCTTTTTTTGCTTTATTATCCTTGGATTCGCAAGCAAATGCTATTAAAACGCTTAATAAACTTATCATTAAAATATTTAACTTTTTCATTTTATCCTCACATTTAAATAAAGTATTATCTTATTCATAGGGTGGTAACACCACCCTATGATATATATAATTATACTAAACTAAAAACTATATCCAATACTTGCTTCAACAGAAAGTATAAGGCTCACAGCACGTTTTATTCCTTCCATGTGTTGATACATTGGAATACCACCCTCCATAGCAATCTTACTTTTAAATGTTCCTGTTGGAGGATAAAAATTAAGCCCTAATAAACCGTCAAACCTTGTATAGCCATAAGCATTGGGATCGTGTCCTGGCATCATACTTGGTGATGGCTGGTTTAAGTCTTGCCCCTTAATATTTTCCTGAACATCAAAATTAAGACGAACAGAACTACTCAGCCAATTAAAGAATTTATAAGATCCCCAAGTTGATATTTCATAACGTGACCCTAGTTTGTACTTATTACTATTCTCGTTTATTCTGAATGTTCCTTTCATTTGAAATGCCCATGCAAATCCATAGCTGTTTCCACCGTAAGTTATAGCTGGTAATAATTCATACGATCCTGATCCTAACTGAAGTTGATAACCATAATGTTTACCAGTAGTTGGATCAGTCTTATTTATTGATCCTGTTGGTAAACCAAAACCCATATCACCATGAAAATAATGAATTTTATTTTTAAAAATAGTATATCCCATGCTAATTTTAGCATCACCAATACCATCAGTTTCTTGTGTAGTTAAAGTCATTGGCATCATTCTACTTTGCATCACCATTCTCTTTAACGTATATGGCATCATTAAAGCCACAATAAACTTATCCACAGGGGTATACATAATCCCAAACATGTGGGTGGTCATAGTCATCTCTTTAGGTAGCATCATATAACTTGTTGCATCACTTAAGTTTATGCCTTTACTTCCTTTCAAAAGTTTCCCTTTCATCTCCATATACATTAGGTGATAGGAAAACATAAGATGTCCAGCCTTATGAGAATGCCCTCCCATAAATCCAGATGGCGATTGTATTGGTCCATGTCCATAGTGATCCATATTTTTCATATTGTGATCATTGTGATTAATATACTCACCCGGTATATAATCATTTAAACTAAACAAATACTTTGTCTCAATCGGTTTTTGCCAACTATTTGCATATGTTATTGTACAAAATACTAATATAATAATTTTTAATATAATTTTCATAAAAAACTCCTACTAATTAAATTTTCTGAAACGAAAATCAATAAAAAATTCTTTCATTTTTTTGATTTTCATGCAAATTAAATTGTTAAATTAGTGAGCTTTTTTTTGGAGGGTGAAAAATCTTAAAGAATAATCGATATATTTTATTGTAACTTGGGTAATTAACAAATATTTCATTGTTTTTTTGATTAGAAAAATTAATATCAGGACATATCCAAAAATTATTTTCGTAGGAAATTAAATAATTGTAACTTGCGTGACACTTACTACATTCACACTTGTTTTTACAATGATCTAATTTACAGTGTAACTTATTGCCTACAGAGCAAATATCGCCATAACCGGGTCTTTCATCTTCCAAGGGACATAAAACACATAAATAACTATTTAAAGAAGATGTAAAAAGCAAAACTAAAATCAAAAAAATATTTTGAATATAAATTCTTACCACATTGCTTTTCACAATTTATTTATTTAAATATGTTTTAAAATCACGAACCCAGTAATCTTTGAAAGGTGCAGAATATTGCGATATCCACTCAAGAGCTGCTTGCTGGAAACCAATATCGAAGCTCCTTCTCTCACTTTCGATCCATTTGTAGCGGTTAATTTCATCAATTTGGGCAATAAGAAATCTCTTAAGTTCTATCTCATTCATACCCTTTTTCCATGTTAACAATTTCTTAGGCCTCCGGTTAAGGAAAAAAAATTCTTACTATATAATTTCGGTATTTTTATTATTTTTTTAGAAGAAAAAATTAATCTTTTAATTTAAAAAATGAATTTTAATTAGTCAAGCTAAATTTATAATATTTTAAATTTATTTTGTTCTAAAATGATACATTTTTTTTAAATTAATAACCATTTGTTAATAAAATTTGTTTAATTAGTTACATATTATAACACTTTTTAAAGAAAAATTCAATAAAATGATGAAAAAAATATTATTAATTATTTATGCTTTAGTACTATATACAATTGTTTCTTCTCATAAATTCCAATTTAAAGATGAAAAAAATGATGAATATTTTATAAGAACCTATTCTATCCAGGAAATTTTAATAAACAATGTTCTTAAAGATGTAATGGATCTTAAATATGAAGGACATCTTAAAGTCTACTCAATGGAAAACTCAGGTGCAAATATATCTGGGATGTACTACTACTACATAAAACCTTATCATTCTAGCATGTCTTATCGGTTGGAAAATAGTTACAGTACCAACACCAAATTCAATAGAACTAAGGAAGGGCGAATGCTAGTATCACCAAATTATTATTTTCCTGTAGTACGTCATGTTCCCACTTTTCCAAATAAAGATTTAAAAATTGGTGATACATGGATTGCAAAGGGTGAAGAAGTTCAGGATCTTAAAAGACTTGGGATATCCAGACCTTATATTATGCCTTTCACAGCCCATTATCGATATTTGCGGGATGAGATGTTCAGAGCAAAGAAATGTGCAATTTTTGAAGTTATATATATTATTAATTTAAACAATGAAAGAGAAATAGGAAAACTTCCAATACAATATCCTGCAAGAATTATGGGATATTTTAAGGGAAATTATTACTGGGACGTTGATGAAGGATATCCTGTTTACTACGAAGGTGAGTACAACTTCATTTACACCTTAATGAGTGGTCAGATTAATGAATACAAAGGTATTGATTATGGTGATGTTAAAAAAACACCCATTAGAAAAGTAGTTAAAAAAATTAATGAAGATAAAAACATTATAAAAAAAGATCTTGAAAAAAAATTAAAAGATAATAATTTGAATTTCCCTATTCATGAAGATAAAAACAAAATTACTATTAATCTTGGTGAACTTCTCTTTAACTTTAATTCAGCAAAATTAAGTAATGAAACCATTAAAGAGCTTGATAAACTTGCAAAATTGCTTATGAAATATGATAATTTTAATCTCACAGTGGAAGGCCACACAGATTCCATAGGAAGTGATAGTGTTAATAAGGTTTTTTCTGAAAAGCGTGCTAAAAATGTTCGGGATTATCTTGTGGAAAAGGGTTTATCTCCTGATAAAATTAAGTTTAAGGGACATGGAAAGAATAAACCCATTGGCTCAAACAGTACACCAGAAGGTAGGTCAAAAAATAGACGTGTTGAAATCATTATTCATACTGATAATTAGTGTTAATTAACTTTAGAAAAATATTAAACCAACCTTTAATTAGTATAATTACTAAAGATTTAAAGCACTAATTTTTAATGCTAAATTTGCAAACACACACTCATGCACCCTATATAGCGGCTCATTCCTTACAAATCTTTGTAGTGCTTCAATACCAAGAGCAAATTCTTTAATGGCAAGAGAATGAATATTTGATAAATCTCTGTTATTTATTATTTTAATTTTCTCCGAAGTGTTATAGTCTGTACCATAAATTAATTTGAGGAATTCTTTATTACGACATTTAATGGCTGGCTGAATGAGGGTTGATTTTTTTTTAATCATGAAATTGTAAGGCTTAACAATAATACCTTCACTTTTATGAATATTAAGCTCTTCCCACCAGCTAATAATAGTATTTTTATTTTTGGTATCTGTGTTATCGATAGTTCTATACGGTGTTTTAACAAGAATATTTTTGTTTTTATTGTTAGGATAGTTATTGTAACAGATTTTTTCAATCAGTTTTAAGTGCCACAGGTTATCTTTATCGCTATGAACCTTGCCTTCTGAGGCTAGAATATAAAGTGGTGCTATTTTTAAGTCAAAAATAGAATTAATATTAGAAAAATATTCCTTATAACTATAAAAATAATTATTTAAAAACTTGTATTCTTCTTCAAATCTACTTTTATAACTATTAACATCAACTCCACGACTTTCAGCTTTAGACAATTGGTCAATAGTATTTTTAAGCTTAAGTCTGAATGGATGCAAACCCTTTACATTTTCTTGATTATCTTTACTAAACAAATTATGAATGACATTACATTCCATAATTATCCAGTTAGTATTAAGTTCATTCCATATATTTGCACTTTCCATTGCCTCATTAAGATTATCAAGAATATCATCTTCAATAGTTTTACTGCCAAACAAAGAACACCCAAATTGGTTGTAGCAAATACCTATTGAATCTGTAATATTAAAATATTTTAATGCAGTTTCTTTATTCTTACAGATAATAATAATAGCTTTTACTCCAATTTGCTTTTCTATACATATAATTTTTGAAATACCATGACTAAAATAGTAGTTAAATGCATCAGTTGGATGTTCTAACAAGTTACTAAATTTAGATGCTTCAGGAGGTAATACTGTAGGAGGAAGATAAATTAATGCGCTAGGAATAATTGCAAACTGTGAAATAAATTCTAATGTTACAGATGTAATTTCCTCTGATATATTAATACTTGGGAGATAACTTGTTTGTATAAGTCGATTTCCAAGAACATCGTTAATATCAAGAAGATTATGATAAGATCTAGGATAATATGTAGGAGCTTGATTTTTCTCTGCCAAAAATGGTTTCATTGGTGTATAATAAGTATGTTTAGCTTTAACACTAACTAATTCATTCTCAGGATAACGCAATGCTGTTAAAATCCCACCGAAAACACAACCTGTATCAATATTTATAGTATTATTTACCCATTCAGCCTGTGCTACAGGTGTGTGACCATATACAACAATTGCTTTACCCTTATAATCTTTAGCCCAATCATATCGTGAAGTTAATCCATACTCATCAATTTCACCAGTCGATTCACCAAATAGTGCAAATTCCCTAACAATAGAAGAACCTCTACCTTGGTATTCCTCTTTCATACCAGCATGAGCAACTATTAGTTTACCGTTATCCAGTACATAGTGGCTAACAAGGCTATCAAGGAAAGTGGTTACCTTTTTAGTAAAGTTAATTCCTTCTTTTTCAAGCTGATTTATAGATTCAGCAACACCAAAACCAGTTTTAGCATCCTTATCTTTAAGCTTTCTAACGAGTTTAATGTCATGATTGCCTGGAACACACAATGCGTCATCTGACTTTACTAAATCCATTACAAAACGCATCACTTCAGCTATTTTTGGTCCTCTGTCAACAAGGTCACCCAAGAAAATAATTTTTCTATTATCTTTATGTTCAGTTCTATACTCATTATTGCTAAAAGTAATTTTATATCCAAGCTTTAATAGAAGCTCATAAAGCTCATCAAAACATCCATGAATGTCTCCAACAATATCAAATGGTCCATTCAAATGTTTTTTATTGCTCTGCAAAGGGATTAAATTAATTTTTATATTGTCAACCTCATCAGGTGACCTTAAAATGTAAATACTATTAAAACCCTCACCATCTAAACTGTTTAGAGTAAGGTTTAAAAGCTCCTGTTGATTGTTTAGTGTCTGTGAATAAATGTTATAATCACTTCTACTTTTATTTCTCTCTCTACATAATTGTTCTGGGATATTAAACACTATTGCCACACTAGAAAAGTGATATTCTTTTGAAAGCGAAACAAATTGTTTTCTATACTCATTTTGAAGATTATTACCATCTATTAAAGTCAATCTAGCTTTAGCTAATCTCTTGGAGCAAATCAATCGAATTACCTCAATTGTATTGTCATAAGTAGTTTCACCATTGTTATTATCCAAAACAATGTTCCTATAATGATCCAGTGATATTATATCAGCTAATTTAAAGTGTTTATGAGCAAACATAGTTTTCCCAGATCCTGATATTCCTATTAGAAGAATAAGTGAGCATTCTGGTACAAAAATTTCCATTTTCTAAGCTACCTATCATCACCTTTTAAACTAAAAACTACAATTTGATTTAATGTTTCTGATTCAATTTCTTTGTATCCATCTTCTAATAATCTAAATGTATAATCATATTGCTCTGCTACACAACTATACCATAATTTATATTTTTCTTTTGTCCATTCAAACACATTTTTAACATTATTAAATTTATTATTACTAATACTATCCTTTTTCACAATAAATTCCACGCTAGATATAACAATTATGACATGCTGAGGCTGAATTAAACCAAATAACACCTGTTCAAACAATTTTAGACGCGGTAAATCAAAATATTCAATAACATTAATTACTGTTGCAGCCTCATATCCACGTAAGCGTTTATCTCTATAAAATATTGAACTTTGAATTATATTAATTCTCTCTTTATTTTCAGAAGGTATATTACACAAATCTATTCTAAACTTTGCCTTTTCAATCATGTAATTAGATACATCAACACCCAAAATCCTTTCAAAATTAACATCTTTAAAAAGCAATTCAATAAATTCTCCTTCTCCACAACCAATATCTACAACAGATTTTGAATTTAACCCTTTCAATACAGATATTATATAATTATGTTTTTCCTCATTAAATTTAACTTGTTTTTTTAATAATTTCTCTCTTCCCTTATTTACTGTAGGAATTAAATATCTATTCCATAATTTATCCTGGCTAACAAATGAAATTGCTTTTACCTTTGAGTTAATTTTCTCTTTAGATAAGTGTTTCATGATATAGTCTTCCATAGGATGATTTTTTAAAAAAACTTTGCTCATCTCAATAATCTTGTCAATCTCATTTTCATTCATCCAATAGTGCAAACTGTTGTCTAACACAGCCAATATAATACATAAATGGCTAAGTATATTTTTGAGTGGAATAATTGCAGTTATTTCAATATTAAAACACTCTATCTTACAAAGTTTAGTTTCATTGTTATTACCACTTTTATTTTCAATTCTAACATTATATTCTAATTGTTCAAAAAATTCCTTTATTAATAATACTTTATCATAATGCATCACATTAATAATATTTGCAGATAAAGGAATTGAAAGATTAACAAGCTCAGATCTGCTATTAGATATTCCATTTAATGTCATTACATATATCTTTGATAGTAACATACTAAAAAGTGAAAATCCAAACACTTCATATTCAGTCTCAATAAATGGAAAATCATAACAAACATCTATAAAACTTTTCCCATAAAACCTCACAGGGTCAATTTTCGCTATAAGTGTTGCCATACATAGCTCAGGACTCCCATAAGGATAAAAAATATATACATCACCAAAGTTAAAGGGAATTTTATGAAATTCATCAGGATTTTTATGTAATAAAAAGCCAATATCAGTTGCTGGATAATGAGTTGTAGAAATACTAAATATCATATATTTTATTATAATAAATAATTATAATGTTGGAATTTTTAATTTATAATTATTTAAAACTAAAGTCTTTTATATTAAATATAATCCCAAATCTTGTTCTGAACTTGTTTCAGAATTATTTCGGGATCTCCTATTCTAGTAAGATATTGACTACTGAGACTTATTTACTGATCATTGCTTTTTTATAAAATTATGATTATTTTTTTACCAGCAATAATGTATCAAAAGTTGTGCTAGTCAGAAAATATATAATAATTTGTTAGCATCAAATTAATATGCACAGATTTAATACCAACGAGACATATATTTGGACATTTGGAGACAACTTTTTAGTTAAGTGTCCAAAATGTTGTAAATTAGCTTATGTAATAACCACTGATAAAGAAAGTTCACCTAAAATTCGATTTTCATGTTTAAATTGTGGATACACAAAAGATTGGAAACAAAAAAATCCTGTTATAACTTCTTACCCAAATGTAGATTTTTTTAAAGAAGGGCAAATCTTGATAGGTACTGCTGTTGATTGGTATTTTCATTTTCCTTTGTGGCTCCAAACAGCATGCTGTGGTAAAAATCTCTGGGCTTACAATTCTGAACATTTATCTTGGTTAAAGTCATATGTGTCCGCAAAACTTCGTGAACATTCTCCACATAAAAATTATGGTTGGTCCAACCAGTCTCTTGCTAGCCGTTTGCCAAATTGGATTAAACAAAATAATCATCGAGAGGCCATACTAACAGCTATCGAAAAACTTGAGCAAACAATTATTTATACATAGAATTTTATGTTATTTTTTTTTAATAGTTAGAACATATTTTTAAATAACTCGACTTTCCTTTTTTAATCAGTTATTATTTATTTTGGATATACAAATAATTATTTAATACTAATTTTTTTATATTGTTAAAGAAAATGATCTTTTAATCCCTGTATTTTCCAAGTAATCCAAGCACTAACTGAACCAATCCCGCAAAAAATATACTAGTAAAAATATATATAAATGGACCTTTAATTTTTTCAATTTTTATTACTTCTGAGACTATTAAATATAATGATATAATTAGTCCAATGCCTCCTACTATCATAAATAGAACGCCTGTAATAATTTTTGTTGTTCGTTTTTGAGATCTAGCTTTTTTAATTTCTGCATTAGATTTGTCTCTTATACCATTAACTATTTGTATAACTTGTTCTTCTTGAAAATTTCTATGTTTTACCAATGTTTCGATGATAATTTTATCACTGATATTATCTGCTATCATGTCAAAAACTACTGAATGGATCTCATTATAATCATTATTTTCATTGAATTTTACTAATTTTTCTTGAGGAAATATTTCTTCAGACATAAAAAATTCCTCCTCAACATTGTAATTTACAGAAAATGAATATCCTAAATTGATAAAAGATAACAATAAATGAGGATAAAATCACTGTATAAGAGAAAAAAATTTAGGGAAGGAAATTAAAATTTATGATTAGAAAAGATAAGTAGTTCAACAATTCATTTAACTACAATTCTAATCATTATTCTTTTAGTGAGTTAAATACTATATTATTAAACGTTTATTAAATCTAAAGTTAATTTATTAATATTTTTTAGGCTTTTCCTTGAAATTTAGTTATTCATTTGTATATCTTACATTCAGGTAGTTCTTTCTTCAATTTATTAATACCAATTTCTGTTACCTTTGTTCCTGATAAATCAAGTTCCTTAAGGGAAATAAAATCTTTCAGGTGTTCAACACAAGCATCAGTTATATTAGTATTTTTTAAGTAAAGAGTGTTAAGTTCTTTAAGAGCTTTTAGATGAACAAGTACAGCATCTGTAATCTCTGTTTTGCTGAGGGAAAGTATTTGAAGTTTTTTTAACCATCTAAGATTAGCAGCACCCTCATCAGTTACTTTATCTTCTTCAAGGTTAAGCATTTGCAGTTCTTTTAAGCCATCATAATTAAGAGTATATCCTATACTCCTTAACCAAATTTGAACGTCTAATAAACCTCTACTTGACGTTCCATCTTCTCCTGACATTCGTTTTTCCTCTTGCCTCCTATTACCTTTTATATATTAATTTGTAAGTTCTATACTCTTGTAAGAGTGGTTGGTGCAAGATGATGTTTAAGTTCACCAAAAGTTATATAAGAAATTTTATTTGCTTTAACCTTAATAAGAGAAAAATATTCTCGATTTTGTTCATCGAAAGGAGTATTACCTATTATAGGAGATTTTTCACCAACAGATTCAAAGCAAATTTTTGCATCATCACTGTCATAACCATTTATGAGTGTAGCTTTTCCTGTTATATTAACTTGACGAATATCATCAAGTTCAACTTCTTCTTTATAAATTAATATAGATACTTCAGGATTAGCAGACAATGGTTCAAAAAGAGATTTTTCATTTTGACTAACAAGATAAAATTCACCATCAACTGAATGAGAAAATATCATTAGCTGGCTTATAAGTCCTTCAGCACCAGGATAGGTTAACACAGCAAAAAATGCACCCCTTAAAAACTGATCTATCTCATCTTTAGTATGCATCATAATAAAACCTCTTTTAAAGAATCAAATTTCAAAAGGATTATCATCTTTTTAATGAAACAATGTTAGTTTATCGGTTAAAATTTATGCTGCTAAAGCTTTTTTTGCTTGCTCCACAATATGCAAAAATGCTTTTTGATCTTCTATTGCTAAATTTGAGAGTGCTTTTCGATTTAACTTTATTCCAGCTTTATCCAAACCATGTATAAATTTGCTATAACTTAATCCATGATCTCTAACAGCACCGTTTATTCTTGCAATCCAAAGTCTTCTAAACTCTCTTTTCTTTTGACGTCTATCTCTGTAAGCATATTGTAAGGCTCGCATAACAGCTTCTTTGGCTGAGTGGTATAATTTACTTCGTCTTCCGCGATAACCTTTTGCTAGTTTTAATACTTTTTTTACTCTTTTTCGGTGTGCTACACCGTTTCGTGCTCTAGGCATATAATTTTCCTTTATAATTATTTTAAAATTAGTTATTTAAGCGTAAGGCAACATTTTTTTAATATTCTTACTATTTGAAGAATGAGCAATTGCACTTCGTCTATATTTTCTTTTTCTCTCTTTTGACTTTTTTGTAAGAATGTGATTAGCAAAAGCTTTGGTTCTCTTTACTTTACCATTTTTGGTAATCTTAAATCTTTTGGCTGCAGATCGTTTTGTTTTTAATTTTGGCATTATATTTCCTCTCTAAATGCTATTTAGTGGGTGACACAATCATAATCATTTGTCTACCCTCTAATTTGGGTTCTTTTTCTATAATAATTTGATTTTTGAGATCTTCTTTTAATTTATCAAACAATTTTTCACCAATTTCCACGTGAGCAAGTTCTCTACCTCTAAATTGAAGACTAACTTTAACTTTATCTCCTTTTGACAAAAAGGTTTCTATATGTTTTAGCTTAAATAAGTAGTCATGATTGTCAATTTTAGGTCTTAATTTAATTTCCTTAATTTGAAACTTTTTTTGCTTCTTTTGAGCATCTCGAACTTTCTTTTTTTGATCGAATTTATATTTCCCATAATCCAATATTTTGCAAACAGGTGGATCAGCATGAGGAGAAATCTCTACTAAATCCAATTCTTTGCCCTGAGCAATACTAAGAGCTTCATCATATTTAACAACCCCAAGCTGCTCTCCATTTTCGTCTATGAGTCGAACTTGAGGAACACGGATTTGTTTATTTATTCGTAAGTCTTTTTCTATTTTATCACCTCAATAAACAGTTAATTTATAGTTAATTCATCATTTAAAAGCTTAATAAAATCAGTTATATTATAGGTTCCTATATCACCTTTATCACGATTTCTGACAGATAAATTATCATTTTGTAATTCGTTATCCCCTAATATAAGCATAAAAGGAATTTTTTCCAACTGGGATTTACGAATTTTATATGCTAATTTTTCATCTTGGTAGTCAGTTTCGGCTCTAAACCCCTGCTCAGTTAAAAATTTTTCTATTTTATTAGCATAATTATGATGATTTTCAAGAATTGGTATTAATTTTATCTGTATTGGACTGAGCCAGAGTGGAAACCTTCCAGCATAATGCTCTATGAGTATACCAATAAAACGTTCTAGTGACCCCAATATTGCTCTATGTATCATTACAGGAGTATGTTTTTGTCCATCTGATCCCTCATAAGTGAGTCCGAGTCTTTCTGGCATAGAAAAATCTACTTGTATTGTTCCACACTGCCAATATCTTTCAAGACAGTCCTCAATATTAAACTCTATCTTGGGACCATAAAATGCACCTTCTCCTTCTTTAATGTTATAATCCATTTTAAGGCTATCGAGTGCATCTTTAAGTGCTTGAGTAGCCTTATCCCACACATCATCATTTCCAATGTATTTGTCAGGCTTTGTGGCAACAAAAATATTATATTTATTGAAACCCACTTTTTTATAAACATAGTCTGTATACTCAATTAACTTAATAATTTCTTCTTTAATTTGTTCCACAGTACAAAATATATGTGCATCATCTTGAGTAAAGTTCCTAACACGAAATAAACCATGCAATACACCAGATAATTCGTGCCTATGAACTAAACCAAATTCAGCAATCTTAATTGGCAGTTCCTTATAAGAATGCAACCTTGTCTTATATATTAAACAGTGGCCAGGACAGTTCATTGGTTTAACAGCAAAATCTCGCTCATCTATCTTGGTAAAATACATATTTTCTTTAAAGTTGTCATAATGCCCACTAGCATGCCATAAGCTCTCGTGTAATATAATGGGAGTCTTGACCTCATCATATTTTCGCTTTTTATTTTCATCTCTAATAAAGTTCAAAAGAGCATCATAAAGCATCATACCTTTTGGATGCCAGAAAGGAAAACCAGTTCCTTCATTATGAAAGCTAAATAAGTCTAAATCCTTGCCAATTTTGCGATGATCACGTTTCTTTGCCTCTTCCAATCTATTTAAATATGCTTTTAAATCTTTCTCGTTATAAAACGCTGTACCATATATCCTTTGCAACATTTGTTTATTGGAATCACCCCTCCAATAAGCACCGGCAACACTTAATAATTTAAATGATTTTAAAAATCCTGTATTGGGTATGTGAGGACCCCTGCACAAGTCTGTAAAATCCCCTTGAGTGTATATTGTAACGTTTTCATCACCTAATTCCTTTATCCCCTCAATAATTTCAACCTTGTATGGATCATTTCTTTTCTTAAAATACTCAATTGCATCATTTACAGATATCGTCTCACGCTTAAAATGAGATTGTTCAGAAACAATTTGATTCATCTCACTCTCAATTGCATTAAGGTCCTCTGGAGTAAATGGTTTTTCCACCTCAAAATCATAGTAAAAGCCATCCTTAATTGCTGGTCCAATAGCATATTTTGCATCTGGAAATAATCTCTTTACTGCTTGAGCCATTATATGTGAAGCACTATGCCGAAAAATCTCTTTTCCTTCACTATCATTAAAAGTTAAAATTTTAACTTCTGAATCTTCCATTATAGAAGTACAAAGATCAACCATAACATCATTAACAATGGCTCCAATTGCATCTTTGGCTAAATTTTTGCCAATATCCAGAGCCACTCTATCTATTTTGATGCCAGCTTCGTATTCTCTGTTGGAACCATCAGGTAATTTAACTATTATTTTTTTCATAATACATTTTTTACTAAGCTAAAAAGTAAGTTATAAAATAATAAATTTTTCATTTTATTGTCTATAAATATTATAAATTCTTATAACTTCTTTAACAAATTTATATTTTTAGTATTATTTATTCATAGGCAGGGCAAACTTAAAACATGATATACAATTAATTATTAAACAAATTCATAAGTTCTTGTAACTAATTGTTTTTATAGTAAATAAAAATTATCAGTCTCCAATAGAATCATTATTTATATTACTGTTAAAAATATATTGTTGTTCTACAAAGTATTTACCTATCAAAATGTTCTTATTTATTTTAATTTTCTTCTTAGTTTTCATAATTAACTCCAAAAATCTTAATCTATTAGATTGTTAACACTTATTAACAGCTAACCTAACAATTACTAGTAAATTTTTCAAAGTAAAAAAAACTTATAAACTATTAAAAGTCTTTAGATTAAATAATAAAACTCCAAACAATTGTTTTAAATTATCTTTGATTTATTCAATGAATTTTATAATATTAACAATAAATTTTTAGGAGAATTAAATGAAAAAATCAAAAAACTTAATCTCTATTCTTTTTGCAATGTCCTTGCTAACAATCATTTTAGTGGGATGTCCCTATGTATCAAAAGTTCCATTCGACGAACCGAGTATGAATATCAATAATTCCCTTCTTGGTAAATGGTTTACACAAAAAAATCCAAAAGAAACATCAACTTTTTATCTTACAACAAAAAAAAGTGCAAATGTTTATTCTATTATTGAAAACAGATGGAACAATAATAAAAAAAGTTTCACACAAGTTAATTATGAAGGATGGCTGTCTAAGTTAAAAAATAATCAATTTTTAACCGTTAAAACAAATAATGGTTATAGTTTCTATAAAATAATAAGTATTTCTTCAGATCAGTTAAAACTTGACTCTCTAACAAGTAACATTGACGAAAAGTTTAGTAATCCTTCTGATTTAAAGAATTTCATCTTAAAACACATGCATTTAAGTTTTTTCTATAATAAGACAGTAACTTATTATAAAAAATAAATGTCCTCTTAGCAAATATTTATGGGGAAAAATACTTATATTTTTTCCCCATAAAATTAAAATCGATTATTTATTAAAAGAAGTAACAAGAAAGTAAAATATCTCTCTGAGATTATAAATGATGATGGGTACTTTCATGTATATATGGATGATTCTTAGGAATTAGATTCGCTCTGCTTAAAAAGTGTGCAAAAACATAGTAAAATAGAGCTGCATAACCTAAAAACACCAGTGAGAATACTGCAATCTCATGTATAACAATCACACTAACCTGAGTTGAAGGCATAACCAAAATATAAATATCTAACCAGTGACCCCATATAAGAACAGCACAAACAATTTTTAAAATTAGAGGGTTACGTTTAGAATCCCTAGACATGAGAGCAAGGAATGGTACAAGCCAGTTTACACCAATATTAAGTATAAACAGCCATAACAGTGTGTTTCGGGGAATTGGCATGTATTCTTTTGCTGTAATTAGCGATCCACCAACTCTATCAACAACATATGCTGTTTCTTCAGGCATATTAGCATACCAAATGAGCATAAATTGAAAGAAACCAATGTAGATCCAAAAAGTGCTAAATGCAAATATATATCTACCAAGATCATGATAATGGCTGTCATTAACATAAGGAAGATATCCCTTTTCACGCAGCAAAATGGTTATGATTGTTATAACTGCAAGGCTGTGGATAAATATTCCAGAGAATGCATAAACACCAAACATTGTGCTAAACCAATGTGAATCAAGAGATTTAAGCCAATCAACACTGGCATAAGTAATTGTGATAGCAAACAGTATTATAAAAATTATAGAATATTTTCTACTATCTTTGTAATGTTTGTAATTAGCTTCCATATCTTCTTTTAATGAGAAACGTCTTAGTATCCACCAGAAAAAAATCCAAATACCAAAAAATATTACAATTCTAAGTAGAAAGAGAGGTTCTTTTAAGTATTTTATTTTATTAGCTATAACAGGATCATATGTTGGTTCTGTCCAGTGATAAAGTGAATGCATACCACCAAAAAAGAAAATTATCATTAATACTGCTCCAACAGGCAAAAAAGAACCCATTGCTTCGGGAATTCTTTTTAGAACAGCAGACCACCCAGCATTAGAAGCATATTGAATAGCAATAAAGAAAATAGCACCAAGTGACAGACCAACAAAGTAAAAATTATTTATTAAAACATTTGCCCAAAGTCTCTGAGCGTGGTGTTCTGGGTACAAGAAATATGCCACCACAGCTGCTACAAAGCCTATTAAGATTAATACCAAACTGGTTCTTTTGGCATGATTGCTAAATACAAATTTATCAGTCACTTTGAAACCTCAAATAATTTATTTTACTTTTTCAATTTCTTTTTTTATAAAATATACAATTCTCCAACGATCATCAGGAGATATTTGCGACGCATGGCTTGGCATAATAGAATTACCCATTGTAATAACATAAAACAATCTCCCAGCTGGATAAACGCTTGCTGGAGGAAATGCTAAGTTAGGCCCTGCCATACCTTTACTAGCAAGCAAACCAGGCGCCTCACTTCCTATTTCCCCGTGACAGTGAACACAAAAAGTATGATATAATCTATTTCCTCTCTCGTAAACAGCATTTTCATCAATTGTTATTATCTTCTTTTTATTATTAAACGATAAAACAGATCTCAAACCTTCTAATGCATTAGCAGGAAGGGTTTTCCCAGCTTCTTCTGCATCTTTTACTTTATTAACCATATCAATTTTAGGAAAAGTACCTCTATAAGGAAAATTATAAAGTTTATAATTTCTTGGTATTGTACCCATTACAGGTTTTTGAGCAGTTATATTATTAGTAAAATTAACGTTAAGGTCGAATGCTTCAAAACCAGTTGTTTTCTTATTATCAATAACCGTTTTACCATCTTTATCCAGCTTAGAACCTGTGTGAACCATATCACTAAAATACTCATATCCTTTTTCTTTTGGTGTAGTACGACAAGCAAGAAAGTAAATGGGTATAATCATTAGTACAAACCATTTAAATCTCATTCTATAACCTCTTTATCCTGAATTTCTATTGCACCAGTCTCTTTAAGGATATTTTCAAGTTCATTGGAATTAAAGTCTGAACAGCATTCGGGGTCTATAGAAACTACATAGTGATCGTTTGTTGCTCTTGGATCAATGATATTATCAACTTTAAGTTTAGGAAATAGTCTATTTCTAAGGAAAAAAACAGCAACCATACTAAGTGAACCACTTAAAACCATGATTTCAAATGTAATTGGTACAAACGATGGTATTGCTAATCCAGGTTTTCCGCCAATATTTATTGTCCAATCTAATGCTAAAGACCAAATTTGAAAACCCATTGCACCAAATGCTCCAAGAGCTCCCACTATAAAAGCAACAATTGGAAGTCTCGATTTCTTAAGCCCTATAATATCATCAAGTCCATGTACCGGATAAGGTGTAAAGACATTGTGAATCTTGATATCTTTATGGCGAAGGACTTTTAAAGCTGATAATAACACGCCTTCATCATTATAAAACCCAATTTTAACTTTCTTAGCCATGATCTTCACTCCTTCTCATAAGTTTTTTCGCGGCTAGATCTTTAACTTCTGCAATGGAAACATATGGTCCAACACGTATAAACAGTAAAAACAACGTGAAAAATAAGCCAAATGATCCAATAAACAGTCCTGCATCAACCCATGTGGCAGAAAAATCTGTCCAACTCGATGGAAGAAAATCTCTATGAAGAGAGGTAACAACTATCACAAACCTTTCAAACCACATACCAACATTTATAAGTATTGATAATATTAATATTGCTGGTATACTAGTACGTATTTTCTTGAACCAGAAAAGCTGTGGAGATACCACATTACATGTAACCATTATCCAATAAGCCCACCAAAAAGGACCAGTTGCACGGTTAACAAATGCAAAAAGCTCGAATCCATTACCAGAGTACCAAGCAACAAAAAACTCAGTGCTATAAGCTAATCCAACCAAAGATCCAGTAAGAATTATAACTTTTGTCATTTGTTCAAAATGATAAAGTGTAATATACTTATCAAAGTTAAAAACCTTGCGAATTATTATCATTAAGGTTAACACCATTGCAAACCCTGAAAAAATTGCTCCTGCAACAAAATATGGAGGGAAAATAGTGGTATGCCACCCTGGTATAACGGAAGTTGCAAAGTCAGTACTTACAATAGAATGCACTGATAATACTAACGGTGCAGCAAGACCTGCTAAAACAAGGCTCACAATCTCATGCCGTGACCATGATTGTGCAGAACCATTCCAGTTAATGCTTATTAAACTATATATTTTTTTCTTAATTTTATTTTTGGTCTGATCCCTTAGTGTAGCAAAATCAGGCACCATTCCTATATACCAAAATACCAGTGAAACAGTAAAATATGTACTAATTGCAAACACATCCCAAAGTAGAGGAGAATTAAAATTAACCCACAAATTGCGAGAGTTGGGATACGGCAAAAACCAAGCCGCTAACCAAGGACGACCTAAGTGTATTACAGGAAAAATTGCAGCACATATAACTGCAAAAATTGTCATTGTCTCTGCTGATCGGTTAATGGAATTTCTCCACTTCTGTCTAAAAAGAAGCAAAATTGCCGATATAAACGTACCGGCATGACCAATACCAACCCAAAAAACAAAATTAGTAATCGCAAAAGCCCATCCCACAGACTTATTATTTCCCCATGTACCAATCCCCTCAAAAAGGGTAAAGTAAAGAGAAATTGCTCCAAAAAGTAAAAGGGCAAGTGAAATCCCAAAATATATGTACCACACTTTATTTGGTCTTTCATTTAGTGGCTTGGAAACTTCCTCAGTAATTTGACCTAAACTACTGACGCTATGAACTAAAGGTTCTCTTTTGGATTCATCATGCATTATTTTAACCTTCTTTTTCTATTATACTTTTATTTCTAACTTTAGTTAAATAACCAAGTGAAGGCAAAGTTTTAAGTTCTTCCAAAACATGAAATACACGCGGTTGACGGTTCTGTTTGAACTTTTTATAATAAAGTTTTGATATTCTACTATCTGGATCATTAAGATCACCGAATACAATGGCATTTCCTGGACATGATTGTTCACAAGCCATTTTAATATCACCATCTGCAAGTTTAACACCTGCATTTTTCGCTTTCAACCTAGCTTCTTGGATTCTTTGAATACACATAGAACATTTTTCCATAACCCCACGATTTCTTACAACTACATCAGGATTCAAAACAAGTTTTCCTACTGGATTATTCATGTTGTAATTAAATTTAGGATTGTTCGTGTATTCAAACCAATTAAAACGTCTTACCTTGTATGGACAGTTGTTTGCGCAATATCTTGTACCTACACATCTATTGTACGCTTGATGATTAAGTCCATCTATAGTATGAGTTGTAGCTAGTACAGGGCAAACAGTTTCGCACGGTGCATTATCACAGTGGTGACAAGTCATTGGTTGATAAACAACTTCAGGATTATCAGGAGAGTCGCTGTAATAGCGATCTATTCTAATCCAATGCATTTCACGTCTTTTTCTAACCTCATCTTTACCTACAACAGCTACATTATTTTCTGCTTGACAGCTTATAACACAAGCAGCACAACCTGTACAAGCGTTTAGGTCAATTATCATACCCCACGCATGTACCGAAATATTTTTCTCTGGACGTTCAGACCAAAGTGTAACCAAATTAAGAAAATCCTTATTACCAGAAGCTGGATCTGTACGATATTCTGAAAGAGTAGTTTCTTTTATTATGCCTCTGGGCCTCTTTAAAATGGGATCCCTTAACGAATGATAAGTCTGAGTTTGGGCAAATTGGTATCCATCATCAACTTTTCTAATACTTACACCTGAAATATCATAGTTTAGAGTTTCATTAGATACTCTCACAAAGGGATATAGATTCTGTCCAACATTATTTCCAGCATTACCTGCTTTTGTTCGTCCATAACCCAATGCAATGGATATTGTTTCATATGCTTGCCCTGGCTGAACTAATACAGGAATTCTAATAATTTTATTATTTAAATTGAGTTCTATGATATCACCTTGTTTTAAATTCCCTTTCTCTGCATATTTTGGAGATATTGATGCATAATTATCCCATGTAACCTTTGAAATTGGGTCTGGTAACTCTAATAACCATGGATTATTCGCATGTCTGCCATCATTCATTCCAATACTTGAGTATAGAACAACTTCTATTGGTGATTTAATAAAATTCTTACAATCATTTAGTATAGAAGTTTTTGCTTTATTAATATCTGCAATAAAAGCAGGTTTGCTTACTGGAAGGCTATTTAACTTAACAACTCCATCATGAACTGCTTGTTCCCAGCTTTTCTTTTGTTTACTAGCAAGATTTTCTTTGAAATAGTTTTTAATATAGTCATAATAACTAGTTTTACTGTCTCCCATCCATCGCAAAAGACTTTCTTGTGCAGATCGTGTTTTGAAAATTGGATGTATTGTAGGTTGCATTAAGCTATAATACCCTCTAAAAGGTTCAAGAAGATCCCATGATTCTAAATAATGATGATCAGGACAGATATACTTAACGATTGAAGCCGTTTCATCAAAACTACTCGCAAATGAAACTGATAAGCTAACCTTTTTAAGTTGATCAGATGGAAAATTTGGATAATCATAAACAGGATTTGCATCATAGAAAATAATTCCCTCAACCTGACCCTTTTTAATATCATCCACCAGTTTAATCATCTCTTCATCATTACTCTGCATTTGATTAGAATAATTATCCAAATCAATGGTTTTACCATAATTATCAAGCATTACATTAATGTCATTTATGATTATTTGTGTTGATACATCGTTTGATCCACTGATTACAAGAGTATGCCCTTTATTAATCCATAAATCCTTAGCAGTATTTATAACTTTCAGTTGTATAGACTTTTGCAAAGTAGTAGGAAAATCTTGTGAAACAGACTTCCCAGCTTTTTTTGCAATAGTATAATGAAGTAATAATAATGCCAAACGCTCTTCAGATGGCTTAACAGGAATCCTAACATCTGCATTACTACCTGTTAGAGAGAGAGTTGATTCAAATTGAATATGACGAGCCATTACTAACTTCTTAACAAGTTTGTCATTAACTATATGTTCAAGTTTTCTATTTTTTACATATTGTCGTGTATATTCCATTGGAGAAAGCCAAGTACCTAGAAAATCAGCACTAAAACTTACAATTATATTTGCCTCATTAAAATGATATTTTGGTAAAACAGCTATAGGAGTATTTTTAGCGTCACGAAAACTTTCTTTATTGGCTGCTATTATTGCTGAATGAGATATAGGCTCATATGTAACATGTTCTGCATTATACTTTTTACAAAAATCGCTTATAATTTTCTTAGTAGTTGGACTAACTTTTGTTGTTGATACAAGACGAATTTTACCATTTTTATCTTTTATTTTTTGAAGTTCACTGGTAATTATATTGTCAACTTTATTCCACTCAATTGGTTTGCCAGTACCATTTTTCAGTTCACTTACAATTTTTGCTCCTTCTTTAATTCGGTGATTATCATACAAGGACAGCAAACTTGCTTGACCAATTGCACAAACAGCCCCTTCAGAGTTAGAATCAGGATTTCCTTCTATTTTAATAGGTCTTCCCTCACGAGTTTTAACCAAAACTCCACAAGAAGAAGAACATGCCATACAAGTTGAGGCATACCAGTTAGCTATGCCAGGAGTTATTTCTTCTGGTTTAGATAAGTATGGTACAGCTTGTTTAATAGGTGTTTTATTACATGCGGCGAGTAATGTGGCTGATCCAATGCCAAAGCCCAATTTCTTTAAAAAGCTACGTCTTGAACTTGGTTTGTTGATAACTTCTTCATCTAATATTTTATCCATTATAGGTAATTCTTCAGGAAACTCTTGTTCCAGTGATTTAAGAAATGCAGGATCTTCGTTCAACTCTTCTAATCCCTGCCAATATAATTTTTTATCGTTTTCCATAAACAAAATCCTCTATTAGATAAAATACTCTTTTTTAGTAATGACATCTAGCACAATCAGTGCCACCAGCCTCAGCTACAGTTCGGTCATGAAAGGGAGACTTAGTTTTTCTATGACACGCAATGCACCATCCCATTGTTAAAGGAGCATATTGTTTTACTTTTTCCATTGTATCAACAGGTCCATGACATTTAAAGCATATTTCTTTAATGTCCTCATTGGTCTTTACTTCTCTTCCAAGTATAGATTTACCGCCTGATACAACATGTTGTGAATGATTAAAGTATACGTGATCTGGTAAATTGTGGACTTTAATCCATCGAATAGATTGTTTTTTTTCAATTGCTTCGTAAATTTTCTTAATTTCTGGTGAATCGGTTTTAATAGTAGAATGACAATTCATACAAACATTAACAGGAGGTATTCCTGCATGCCTACTTTTCTCAGCACCAAAGTGACAGTAGAGACAAGCAATTTTATTATCTTTAGCATGTATAACATGTGAGTAATTTATAGGTTGATTTGGTTCATAACTCTGATAGACACCAAGAGAACGAAATTCTATAACAATATATGCAATTGCAATTAAAAGCATAATAATAAATAAGGGAACAACAACAACAGGAGAAAAGTATTTTTTCCAAGCAATTAAAATTAAAACTCCAAGTATTACAAAATATATAAATATTTGCAATGCTGTAAAATCAAGCTTAAGCCCACCAATTTCAGAAATTCTCTCTTCTTCATCAAGAGGTTTATCAAACCGCTTTGTAGCGGTTCTAATGAAATCATTTGTAGCGGAAGCTTCACCTATAAAATTTATAATGGCTTTTATTTCATCATCTTTTAAATCCTCAAATGGAGGCATGATTTCAACTTTACTACCTTTGTATCTATTTGCTAGTGTGATAGCTGTGGGATCTTTACTATCAATCATTTTTTTGGGAGATTTAATCCATTTAATTAGCCATTCTTCACTTCGCCGTGTATGAACACCTTTTAAGTCTTCACCAATATTTCTATCACCTATACTATGGCATTTATTACATAAAGCCCTGAAAAGAGCCTGTCCATCAGGATATTTAATTTCTTTAACTAGTGATGATTCTTTTTTAATATAATCGATTATGGCATGAATTTCGCTATCACTCAGATTTTGATCTGGCATAGTTATCGTAAATTTCTTTCTTAATTTTACAGCAATAGGATCACCGCTACTGATCACTGTTTTAGGTGAGCGAATCCATCTTTTTAACCACTCTTCAGTACGACGCTTATGAACATCCTTGAGATCTGCACCTAGCTTTGATGGTAAGTTTACATCTTCTTTACCTATGCTGTGACAATTTATACAGCCGCGTTTTTCATCTTTAAAAAGTGTCTCACCGAGGGTTTTTCCCTCAGTAGGCTTTGCATAAGCACTATTAGAGATTAAAGCAAAGAATAATAAAGGTAGTAGAGAATAAAAGGATATTTTTTTAATAGACCGCTTGTTGGAAAGATTTCTCATTATTATATATTCCTTCATTTGGGCTGTTAGTCAACTATATTTCTTTAAAGGTTAAGAAAAGTGTCTGCTAAAAAGAAAAAGTTTAAAGAAATATAATTTTGCATTAGGGAAAGTTAAAAAAACAAGAATATTTTTTAATATAACTTTCCGAAGATCCAACTTAACAAATCCAAATAAAATTGTCAACTAGCTAGACTAATTTTTTTATAAAAACAAAAAAAAATGTATAAAATATTACATTACCTTTTAAAATGGTCCTAAATGAATAATTTTTAAAAAAGTCGATATGATGCGTATGGTTAAAGACTTATAAATTCATTATTATTTTTTATAGTTTTAATAATAAAGACTTTTTCAAATGATTTGATTGACAAACACTATATTTATTGTTACTTTAGATACTGTAAATTGATAAAACTTATATTGAGGAGATAGTTTATGAGAGAGGAAGAAGAAAAAATGAATGATGTGGAAGAGAGGAAGGAAGTTTTTTCAAGTCGAGTTCGTGCTGGAAGCCGTACTTACTACTTTGACATTAAGAAAAACACAAAAGAAGACAATTATCTTGTAATTAGTGAAAGTAAGAGAGTTAAGGATGAGAGCGAGAAGCAGAGACATAGAATTATGGTGTTTGAGGAAGACATTGAAAAATTCTCTTATAGCTTTTTTCAAGTTGTTTCTTATTTTCTTGAGAACTCTGCAAAAGCTGATGAAAAAGAATTA
>Ga0224495_10000660_pt1 | contig 26300 bp, 18 predicted proteins | sample SF_Jul11_sed_USG_FD_168128 | JGI IMG/M metagenome (GOLD analysis project Ga0224495, IMG submission 168128) | Sediment microbial communities from San Francisco Bay, California, United States - SF_Jul11_sed_USGS_4_1 | ecosystem: Environmental > Aquatic > Marine > Sediment | place: USA: California...
GAGGCATGATGAGCCGCGTCCGGGGGTAATTCGAAGGTGCCGCCGGTCGGCAGCGGCGGGGGGCAGTAGAAACGCGGCATGGTCAAAGCGCCAATGATGTGCAAGTGTCGGCGTGATAATATAACGCATTGGAAAATGATGTCAGGAGTTCGATATGGTCAGTCTTCAGCCTCCGGTGTGCGATTTTGGCTGGAAAGCACGCGATTTCGATCTGCCCGGAGTGGATGGCAAGCGGTATAACCTGGCAAATGCGCGCGGCAGGAATGGCTTGCTGGTGATGTTCATCTGCAACCATTGTCCTTATGTGAAGTCCATCCGCGACCGCATTGTGCGCGATACGCGCGAATTGCAGCAGCACGGCATCAACAGTATCGCCATCATGTCGAACGATCCCGCCGAGTATGAAGAGGACTCATTCGAGAACATGCAGCGGGTGGCGCAGCAATATGCCTATCCCTTCCCTTATGTGTGGGACGAATCCCAGCAGGTCGCCAGGGATTACGGTGCGGTGTGCACGCCGGATTTTTTTGGCTTCAATTCCGATCTCGAGCTGCAGTATCGTGGTCGTCTGGATGCATCGCGCAAGGAGGCGGTAGCAGACGCGCCGCGTGACCTGTTCGAAGCGATGCTGCAGGTGGCGCGGACCGGCGAGGGGCCGCGTGACCAGATCGCCAGCATGGGATGTTCCATCAAATGGAAATGAATTTGATTTGTAATAAATGGAAAGTGGAATGAACTTTGTGACAAACAGTGGGAAAAATCCGGCGTTTTCCGGGATGGGCGCGCTGCTCAAGGCGGTGGTCGCTGCGGTCAAGCTGGTGACGGCCGAGGAGATCATGCCGCGCTACCTCAAGGTGGCGCACAAGCACAAGGGCGATGGAACTCTGTGCACCGAGGCCGATCTGGCTGCCCAGTCGGCATTGACCAAGAAACTGCAGGCCATCCTCCAGGCTCCTGTGATGGGCGAGGAGATGGCGCCTGCCGAACAGCGTGATCTCTGGGAGAGTGGCGAAGGCGGCCTGTGGTGCGTCGACCCGATCGACGGCACTTCGAATTTTGTGCGCGGATTGCCGTATTTTGCGGTTTCTGTCGCGCTGCTGCGCGAAGGCAAGAGCGTACTGGGTGTGGTGTACGATCCGGTGGCCAATGAGATGTTTTCTGCGGAGCATGAGCGTGGCGCGTTCTTGAATGGAGAAAAACTGGTCGGCCGCGAAGTGGAAGGAACATTGGCGCAGGCGTTAGCCTGTGTGGATTTCAAGCATCTGAAAAAGAAGCTGGCGACGAAACTGGTGAGCGACCCGCCGTATAGCTCGCAACGCAATTTCGGTGCGAGTGCGCTGGATTGGTGTTATACGGCCTTGGGACGGAATGACGTCTATCTGCATGGCGGGCAGAGGATTTGGGATTATGCCGCCGGGTTGCTGATCCTGAGGGAATCGGGCGGGCATACATGTTGTATCGAGAGCGACGAAATTGCGCAATGCGATATCTGGCATCGCTCGGTGATCGCGGCACGCGATGAAAAGTTGTTCGTGGAGTGGAAGGACTGGGTGCGGGCGCAGAAGTGAATTCGGGGGTGTCGTGAAAATATTGATACTTGGGGCGGGGCAGGTTGGCTCTACGGTGGCCGAGAATCTGGTAGGCGAGTCCAATGACATCACCGTGGTGGATTCCGACAGCGAAAAATTGCGCCAGCTGAAAGACAGGCTGGATCTGCGCACGCTGACCGGGAATGCAGCACATCCTTCCACGCTCGAACAGGCCGGCATCGCAGATACCGATATGCTGCTGGCGGTCACCCAGAGCGACGAGGTCAACCTGGTCGCCTGCAAACTGGCGGCCAGCCTCTACAATACGCCGACACGGATCGCCCGGATCCGTTCCGCCGATTACCTTGAGCGCAAGGAGATTTTCAGTGCGGATAATTTCTGTGTGGACTTTTCGATTTGCCCCGAACAACTGCTTACCGATTACATCGTCAAGCTGATCGAGTTTCCCGAAGCTTTGCAGGTGCAGCGCTTCTCGCAGGGCAAGGCGTCGCTGGTTGCGGTGCGTGCCTTTGAAGGCGGACCGCTGGTAGGTAACCCACTGAGTTTCCTGCACACCCATATGCCTCAGACAGAAACCCGGGTTGCGGCGATCTTCCGCAAGGATGGCCCGCTTATTCCCGAAGGAAATACTGTGATCGAAGAGGGCGACGAAATCTTCTTCATCGCCGCGACCAATAATATCCGCAGCGTGCTCAGCGAGATGCGCCGCATGGATAAGCCCAATAAGCGCATCATGATCGTCGGCGGTGGAAACATCGGGCGGCGTTTGTCAAAAACGCTGGAGAACGACTATCAGGTCAAGCTGATCGAATACAACAAGAAATCCTGCGAAAAGCTGGCCAGCGAGCTGAAGAATACGCTGGTGCTGAATGGTGACGGTACCGATGAAAAGCTGATGGTGCAGGAGCACATCGGTGATGTGGACGTGTTCTGCGCGCTGACCAATGACGATGAGAACAACATTATGTCGGCGCTGCTGGCCAAACAGGGAGGTGCGCGCAAGGTGATCGCCCTGATTAACCGAAGCGCCTATGTGGATTTACTGCAAGGCGGGAACATCGATATCGCCCTGTCGCCGGCACACATTACAATCGGTTCGCTGCTTGCCTATGTGCGGCAGGGTGATGTGGCGGCGGTGCACTCGCTGCGGCGCGGCGCGGCCGAGGCGCTGGAGCTGGTGGTGCACGGTGATCGCCAGTCTTCCCGGGTGGTGGGGCGGCGCATCGAAGAGATCGACCTGCCCAAAGGGGCGACGATCGGCGCGATTGTGCGCGGCGGCCAGGTCATCATGGGGCACCATGATGTGGTCATAGAGGCAGAGGATCACGTCATCGTATTTGTCATCAACAAAGCCATGGTGAAGAGGGTCGAGAAACTATTCCAGGTCAGCATAGGGTTTTTTTGATGAAGCGTGTGCTGACCATCATTCATGCGCTGGGACTTTTGCTGGTGATGTTCAGCACTGCCTACGTCATGCCCCTGGTTACGTCGCTGATCTACGGGGACAGCATGATGCTTCTGGATTTCCTCCTGGCGATGGTATGGACTGCCGCCGCCGGGGTGCTGATGTGGCTGCTGACCCGCCGCCACAAGGGCGAGCTGTCGATCCGTCACGGCTATCTGCTGGTGGTGACGATGTGGACGGCGATGCCGGCCTTTGCCACCCTTCCCTTGTTGATGACCATCCCGGGCCTTTCGTTCACCGACGCCTATTTCGAGACGATGTCCGGCATGACCACTACCGGCGCGACCGCACTGACCGGCCTGGATAGCTTGCCGCCCGCGATCAATGTCTGGCGTCATGAAATGGAGTGGCTGGGCGGGTTGGGTATCATCGTGCTGGCGGTGGCTGTGCTGCCACTGCTGGGTATCGGTGGTCGCCAGCTCTTCAGGGCGGAAACCCCGGGGCCGATGAAGGATGCCGCGCTGACGCCTCGCATCGCCGACACGGCGCGCAACCTGTGGGCGGTTTATGCGGCGATGACGCTCATCTGCATCGCCGCCTTGAAATGGGCGGGAATGGATTGGCTGGACGCGGTGTGCCATGGGTTTTCCACGATGGGGCTGGGGGGGTTCTCCACACACGACACCAGCGTCGGTTATTTCAATTCGCCGTTGATCGAATTCGTGATGGTCGTGTTCATGCTGGTCGCTACGATTAACTTCGCATCGCATTTTCTTGCCTGGAACGGAAAGACGCTGCGCGTCTACTGGTACGACGCGGAAGCCAAGGCGGCTATCGGGCTGATCCTGTCCAGTTGCCTTGGCATCGCTGTATTCCTGTGGTGGAACGGCGTTTATGCCGAGTTCATGACGGCGTTGCGGCATGCCACTTTTAATGTTGTATCTATCGGCGCCAGTTCCGGATTCGCAAGCGTGGATTACGGGCAATGGCCGATCTTTGCCCCCATATGGATGCTATTTGTCGGCTGCATCGCGGCAAGCTCCGGCTCCACCGGCGGCGGCATCAAGATGATGCGTACGCTGGTGCTGGTCAAGCAGGCAGGGCGCGAGTTCCTCAGGTTACTGCATCCGGCGGTGGTGAATCCGATGAAGATCGGCGGAAGCGTCGTTCCCAACAACATTGTTTTTGCGGTGCTGGGCTTCATTTTTCTGTATTTCATCACCATCGCGACACTCATTTTTGTGCTGCTGATAACCGGCATGGACTTCCTCACGTCATTCTCTGCGGTACTGGCCTGCGTCAATAACTTCGGCCCGGGGCTGGGCATGGTCGGCCCGGCAAGCAATTATCAGGGGTTGAGCGATTTCCAGACCTGGGTCTGTGCATTCGGTATGCTGGTCGGACGGCTGGAAATATTTACCGTACTGATTCTGTTCACCCCGCACTTCTGGAGGCGTTAGAAACGGAAAAACGGAATGACAGGTGCAGGGAGATACGTTAGCATTGCCGTCTCGAAACCTTTGAAAACACAGATAATGAGCGCGTTAGAGTCAAAGCAAGAGGGATAAAGATGAGCGAGGAACAGCCATTGACGGGAATCAAGGTGTTGCTGATCGACGACAGCAACACCATCAGGCGGAGCGGGGAGATATTCCTTTCGCAAGCGGGGTGCCAGGTTATCCTTGCCGAAGACGGTTTTGACGGCTTGTCCAAGGTGGTAGACAACCAGCCGGATGTCATCTTTGTGGACGTGATGATGCCGCGCCTGGACGGGTATCAAACCTGCGCGCTTATCAAGAAGAACCCCCAGTTTAAAAGCACTCCCGTGGTCATGCTGACCAGCAAGGACACCTTGTTCGATCGTGCGCGCGGAAAAATGGTCGGGGCGGATCAATACCTGATCAAACCATTCAATAAAAAAAGTCTGATTGAAGCTGTCATTATGCACACACAAGAAAAGAAGGAAACGGATTATGGCAATTAAAAAAGTATTGGTGGTAGACGATTCGGCGACTGAACGCCATATTCTTGGTGAGATTCTGGGCAAGCAGGGGTTTGAGGTTACCTTTGCGGAAGATGGAGAAAAAGGTGTCGAGCAGTCCAAGGCCCTCAAACCGGATTTGATCATCATGGATGTGGTGATGCCGGGTATGAATGGTTTTCAGGCGACCCGGGCGATATCCGGGGATGAGGAGACAAAGCACATCCCGATAATCCTGTGTACGACCAAGGATCAGGAGACCGATAAGGTCTGGGGCATCCGGCAAGGCGCCAAGGACTATGTGGTCAAGCCGATAGATGCTGCGGAACTTCTGGGTAAAATCAAGGCGCTGGGGTAAGTAGCCCGTTAATCATGTCGAAAAGGCTTAATTTACGCGAATTCCAGCAAGACCTGATTGACCGGCTGCAAGTTGCGGACGCTTCCGGGGAGCGCGTCTCCACATTGGGTATACGGATAGCCGGGCGAAACTGGCTGGTGGAGATGAGCGATATCGCAGAGGTGTTGCCACTGCCTCCGTTGACAGTTGTGCCTTTTGCAAAGCCCTGGTTTCGCGGTGTGGCCAATGTGCGTGGCAACCTGTATGGGGTGATCGATCTGGCTGCCTATGAGCACAGCGGAGTGGCATCAGGCGATATCCATAATCGCGTTCTTCTGCTGGCAGGGAAATATGCGATCAACGCTGCCTTGCTGGTGGATGCGGTGCTGGGTTTGCGGGATGCACGTGCCTGGCGGCAAAGCGTGGGCATGGATAAGCAAACCGAGTATTACGATGAAGAAGGTGCGTCCTGGCGCAAGCTGGATGTGCAGGACCTTGTTGAACAAGCGGAATTCATGCAAATAGGCAATTAGTCATTCCAGTCTGATAAAGGAAAATAATATGGCATCAAAACTGACACGCCCCAAATTCGATCTGTTTGCAATGGCTGCAAACTCCAAATTACCGCTGATTGGAAGATTGCCTTTCGCGCAACGTCTGATATTTTTAGGAGTTGTGGCTTTGCTTTGCTCGGCAGTGGCCGGTACTTTTGTATACATCAACAATCGCGAAGCCGTGTATATCACAGGCTACGCAGCGGAGTCGGGCAAGCTGCGCATGCTGTCCCAGCGCCTGGCAAAACAGGTTCAACTCAGTTTGGCAGGCAATACCAGTACCTTCGATGAGCTGACCAGGGCACGTCAGGAATATTCCATTGTGATTGCGACCTTGGACAAGGGAAACAGCATGCTGCCGGCAACCACAGGACCGGCGCGTGAGGTGTTGAACAAGCTGATGGTTGGTGCGAACAAGATGGTGCTCGACGTCAAAACGGTCGAGGCGAGCCGTGCCGAATTCATATCGTCCGCAAAGGCGATCGAATCCATTGAATCAGCCAGCGCCGATATTCGCAGGCTGACGCAAAAAATGACTGAAACCTATGCCGGCGAGCAAAGGGCGGCAGCTACCCGGCTGGCGCTATCAGCCGAACGCGTGGCCAGAGATTCCGCAAAGATGCTGAACAATGACGTTTCAGCGGAACAGCTGGCGCTGCTGGATATCTATGCTCTTGCAGCAAAAAACGATCTGGCGCTGCTCCCTGCCGCCGACACGAATGTGCAATCGGTTGCCAAACTCCTTGAATCGTATCAAAGCAACATCGGCATCCTGGCCTCTTCGATCCCCAAGCTTGAAAAAGCCAAAGTGGCAGCCAGGGCGGTACTGCTTGCTTCGGATTCATTGCTGAGAGAGGCGCAAACGCTGGTGGATGCCTATCAGGATTCGATGGCGTCGCGCATTTCCGGCATCATCGCGCCTGTTGCCGCAAGCTTCGTGTTGCTGCTGCTGTTGCTGATTTCCAAGGAATATATCGGTGAGATACATCGTCGTTCGGAGACTGCTGAATTTACAAACAGCAGGAACCAGAGCGCTATCCTGAGGTTGATGAACGAACTGGGCGATCTGGCGGATGGCGATCTGACGGTGCGTGCCACTGTGTCCGAAGATATCACCGGTGCAATCGCCGATTCGTTGAATTATACGACTGAGGAATTCCGCAAGCTGGTGGCGCGGATCACCGCCGCTGCCGAACAGATGGGCAAGGCGACAAAGGATGCGGAAGCGATTTCAAGCGGACTTCTGGAGGCCACGCAGACCCAGGCCAGGGAAATCCAGGGGGCCGGAGAAGCGGTGCAGTTGATGGCGCAATCCATCAAGGAGGTGGATTCCAGCGCGGCACAATCCGCCGATGTGGCGCGAAGGACACTGGCTGCGACAGAGCAGGGCGCGCGCGCGGTGCGAAATACCATCAGCGGTATGGATGATATCCGCGAGCAGATCCAGGAAACCTCCAAGCGTATCAAACGGCTTGGCGAGAGCTCACAGGAAATCGGCGAGATCGTGGACCTGATATCCGATATTACCGAACAGACCAATGTGCTGGCGTTGAATGCGGCCATCCAGGCGGCCTCCGCCGGTGAGGCGGGGCGCGGCTTCTCGGTGGTTGCGGAAGAAGTACAGCGCCTGGCGGAGCGTTCTGCCGAGGCGACCAAGCAGATCGGCGCTTTGGTGAAAACCATCCAGGGCGACACTCATGATGCTGTGGCAGCGATGGAGAAGAGTACATTGGGCGTGGTGGAAGGCGCCAAGCTGTCTGACGAGGCCGGCCAATCGCTGCGGGAGATCGAGCAGGTGTCGAACGAACTGGCAACACTGATCAACAGTATCTCTACTTCAACCCAGGTGCAGGCGGACATGGCTTCCGAAGTGGCCAGTGTGATGCAGGATATTCTTAAAATCACCGTGCAGACAACCGAGGGAACGCGCCTGACTGCAAATTCCATCGCCCAATTGACCAGTTTGGCAGCTGACTTGAGAGGTTCGGTAGCGGGCTTCAAACTGTAACACTCAAGAAACCGCACATGATCAACACAGCACGATTCGATCCCAATATACTCGCCGCCGTCAAACCCGGACTTGACGGCGCATTGGCAGAGATCAGCCTGCAGATGGAGCGGTATTTGAAGGCTCCCGCAGAAAATGTGGATGCTCTGGAGGTCGTGTGTTCTGAATCCCATAGCATGCTGGGCGTGCTCAAGATGGCCGGCCTGGATGGCCTGGCGGTTTTCTGTGCCGAGTTCGAGGTGGCGCTTAGCGAACTCAAGGCAAGCCCGAAACAGGTGTCCGACCTGCACCGCGATGTTCTGCGCCGTGCCTTGTTTGCAGTCACACACTTCCTCGATGCGTTGTCAGATGGTGCGGATAACGCCACCCTGAAGCTGTTCCCGCAATACCAGGAGTTGCAGCAGTTGCGTGGACTGGAAATGGCCTTCGAGCTGGATTTGTTCTTCCCGAATCTTGCTGTGCAGCTTCCGCAGCAAATAATGAAGACACCCCGGCAGAGCGATTATTTGGCACGGCTCAAAGGGTTGCGCAGCCAGTATCAACAGGGATTGCTGCGCTGGCTACGCCAGGAAGACGCACCTGCGGCGCTGCAGCTCATGCAGCAGGCGCTTGGCGGGGCGATGTTCTGTGAACCGCAGGATGACAGCCGCGGGTTCTGGTGGGCAGGTTACGTTCTGCTCGATTGTCTGAAGCAGGACGGTCTCCCTCTCGAAACGAACCCGAACAAACTGCTGGGTCGATTGGATCAGCAAATGCGCCTGGCTTCAGAAGGGGGTGCTCGGGATTTCGGCGAGATCCAGTCGATCATGAATGAGATGCTTTACATGATCGGACACAGCAGTGTTGAAAGCGAACAGGTGAAAGCGATCAGGCAGGTCTACGCGCTGGACAAGTTTCTGCCAGAAATGCCGACCATGCAGATCGGGGAGTTGAACCAGCAGTTGAGTATCATGCGCGACCACTTGCGCGTTGCCGAAGAAAGCTGGGATTTATGCGTGCAGGGCGACAAGGCCGCCTGCGAAAAATTTTCCAAATACGCCGAGCAGATCAAGATCCAGGGCGAGAAGTTTGACAAGGATACCTTGCAGTATCTTTCCACGCAGATCCAGTTGTTGTCGCATTATGCGACCACTCCGGAGCACGCGCGGCCCATTGCCATAGATATGGCAATGGCCCTGCTGTTGCTGGGCAGCGGCATAGAAAATTACAGTCATCTGGGCAGCGGCTTTCAGGAGCAAGCGCGCATCCTGTCCGAGCGCATGCAGGCGGCTGTAAAACAACAGCCTGAAGATACGCAAAAAATGACAGAGCTGGTAGATCTGCACTACCAGATGGAGCAACAAGGCGATGTGATGACCTCGCTGGCCAACGAAATGCTGGTCAATCTTCAGCGTGTCGAAGAAGGACTGAATGCCTTTTTCAATGATGCGGGCAAACGTGGCGAGCTGGGTGAGCTGTTGCGCTTGTTGAACCAGATTCAGGGCGGTTTCCGTATTTCATCTTTGAAACATGCAGAGCAGTTGCTGCTGTCCATCCAGAAAAATGTGCGGCGGTTTTCGCAAAGCGATGTCATGCCCAGACCAGCGGAGCGGTATGCGCTGGCTGACGCGATGAGTGCGCTGGAAAACTATATGCAGCACCTCACGCACGGGCAATCCGGTGATGTTTCGCAATTGCAGCTGGCGATGGCAGACATGGAAAAACTGGATAAACCGGCAGCGCCTGCCCAGCCGCCGGCTGCCACAAAAGCCCAGACTCCTGCTCCAGTGGCGCCCATCAAGGTCGAACCGCCCCCGGCACGTGTGGTGCCGATCACGACCGAATTGCCGCAGGCAAAAGCACCCGATGTTTCCCCTGTCGTTGAACCGCCCCGGAAAGTCGCGCCTGTCGTTGAACTTGCCAGGGTTGAGCCACCGAAGGTCACTGCGCCCGTGACACCTATCGAAGAGCTTACCCAGAAAATTGTACCAGTTGTGCCTGCCAAAGCCGAACCGCCCAAGGCAGAGCCAAAAGCGCAGGGTTTGTCTGATGAAGAGCAGGAGTTGCTGGATATATTCCTGGAAGAAGCGCAAGAGGTGCTGGAGGTCATGCGCGAAAATCTGGAGATATGCCGGTCGCACCCTGAAAACCACGAAGCCCTGGTTTCAGTCAGGCGCGGATTCCACACACTCAAGGGCAGCGGGAGAATGGTCGGCCTGACTGATCTGGGTGAGGTGGCATGGAGCGTTGAGCGCGCCATGAACAAGTGGTTGCAGGAAAAGAACCCCCCCGCACCGGGATTGCTGCAATTCATCACTGTGGCCGAACAATCTTTCTCAAGATGGGTCAGTGAGCTCCAGAAGCAGGGTGTTGCGAACATTGAAGCAGATGATTTGGTCGCCGACGCGCAAAAAATTGAAGACGGCGTTGCATTGGAAGCTTCAGGGGTACCAGCAGAACCAGCAGCTCCAGAGCCGGAGGCGGTAGCGCCCGAGCCTGCTCCGGCTGAGGAAAAGCCCGCGCCTCCGGAATTAAGTCTGGATATGGAGGTTTTCCCGCCGACAAAGCCGGAAAGCGAAGTTGTGCCAGAGCCAGAAACCGCTCTGGCGCCGCCAGCGGAAACCTCTGCACCCGCTCCGGAGTTCAGCTTGGACTTGGGTGTTTTTCCAGAGTCAAACCCTGAAAGCGAGGCCGTGCCCGAGCCGGAGAAGGAAGAACCTGTGCCTCTGCCGGAGTTCAGTCTGGATCTGGGGGATACTCCGACACCGGAGGTCTCTCAGGAGAAGGAAGAAACCGCTTCCCTGCCCGAATTAAGCATGGACTTGGGGGTTTTCCCGCCGACTAAACCGGAAAGCGAAGTTGTACCCGAGCCAGAAACCGCTTTGGCGCCGCCAGCGGAAACCTTTGCACCCGCTCCGGAGTTCAGCCTGGACTTAGGTGTTTTTCCGGAGTCAAAGCCTGAAAACGAGGCCGCGCCCGAGCCGGAGAAGGAAGAATCTGCGCCTCTGCCGGAGTTCAGTCTGGATCTGGGGGTTACTCCGACACCGGAGGTCTCTCAGGAGAGGGAAGAAGCTGCTTCCCTGCCTGAGTTAAGCATGGACTTGGGCGTTTTCCCAGAGTCAACACCTGAAAGCGAGTCCGTGCCCGAAGCGGAAACGGCAGCGCCGCCGGTGGAAGCACCTGCGCCTCTGGCGGAATTCAGTCTGGACTTGGGGGCTGCACCGCCACCGGAGCCGGTGTTGGCACCCGAAGCTTCTCCGGCAGCAGCAGCGGCTCAGGAAGAAGAGGAAGTTATAGTTATTGGCGAAGTCACCTTGCCCCTAGAATTGTTTGAGATCGCCAGCCTGGAGGCGATGCAAAATGTTAGTGAATTGCGCAAGCAATACAGTGTGTTGAGTGCAGCCACAACACCGTCGATGTCCTATGATTTTATGCGCGCCGCGCACACATTGGGTGGTGTTAGCCGCACTATAGGGTTTTCGGCAGTAGTTAGCCTGGCCCATGCGTTAGAAGAATGGCTGCGTGAACGTGTTGAGCATCCCGCCGCATTGAGCAGGGCACAAATGCAGATGCTGGAACGATCCATTGATGCTCTCGACGAAATGGTTCAGAGTATTTGCAACCTGCAAGTGCCGCAAATGCGCAATGATTTGGCTGACGAACTTGCGGCGGACAAGGGTGCAAACGTTGCGGCCGTACCCGAAGCATTCACTCAGCCTGTGGTTGAGGGACAAATTCAGGGCGGAGAGGGTACGTTTGACCAATTAATCGCTGATATCGGCAAGATCGGCGAGCCTTCCCTTGCAGTTGCGGCTGTTCCGGCGGTTGCGACGAAACCCGCCCAGCCTTCTGCAACAAAACCCTCGGCAGAGCAGGCCGAAGCCGAAAAACCCCAAGTCTATGATGATATTGACGATCAACTGTTGCCGGTGTTTCTTGAGGAAGCCGAGGATTTGGCGCCGAAAATAAGCGAGGGGCTGCGCACATGGCGGGAACAGCCGCTTGATGAGCAACTTGAGCATTCCCTGAAGAGGTTGCTGCATACCATGAAGGGCAGTTCGCGCATGGTTGGTGCGATGCGTATTGGAGAGATTGCGCATGAAATGGAAACGCACGTCATGTCGGCATCAAAGATGCGGGAGGTGCCAGGATACTGGGATAAGCTGGAAAGCGAGTTTGACCGTATCAATGCCTTGCTGGAGGAGTTGCGCGGGGGTAAGCCTGTTGTAGAAGAGGTCAAGCCGGTAGTCAACATGGGACGCCGTGCATCAGACCAGCCGGCAGGGGTCGAACGCCGGGCAGAGCGCCGGGGCGAACTGGGCAACATGCTGCGCGTACGCGCGGATGTGGTCGATCGACTGGTGAACGAGGCAAGCGAAGTAAGCGTGGTGCGCTCCCGGCTGGCAACCGAAATGCGTGTATTCAAGGATGGCTTGCTGGAATTGACCGCCAGTGTGATGCGTTTGCGTCAGCAGTTGCGTGAAGTTGAAATCCAGGCTGAAAGCCAGATGCAGGCGCGCGTTTCACTTGCAAAGGACAATGCTGATGAGTTTGACCCCCTCGAGTTCGACCGTTTCACCCGCTTGCAGGAGTTGACGCGATTCATGAACGAAAGCGTACATGACGTCCAGACCGTCCAGCAGGCGCTATTGAAAAACCTGGACGAGACGGCTTCGGTAATGCTTTTGCAGGGACGGCTTAACCGCGAATTGCAGCAGGGACTGATGAATGTACGCATGGTGTCGTTTAACAGCATCACCGACAGGCTGTATCGCATTGTTCGGCAGACCTGCAAGGAGTTGAACAAACGCGCCAACCTTGAATTGCAGGGCACGAATGTCGAGCTGGATCGCAGTGTGCTTGAAAAAATGATCGCGCCATTCGAGCATTTGCTGCGTAATTCCATCGTGCATGGCCTGGAAAACGATCAGCAACGTGCGAAGAGCGGCAAGAACCCGATCGGTGAGATCCGTCTGAGCGTGCATCAGGAAAGCAACGAGGTGGTGTTTGAGTTCAGCGATGATGGGGCGGGACTGAACTATTCCAGGTTGCGGGAAAAGGCGATAGCGAACGGAAGGTTGCGGCCAGACGAGGCAACCAATGATGACCAGCTGGCGCAGCTGATTTTCATGCCGGGGCTTTCTACGGCGGCAGAAATCACCGAGATCGCCGGGCGAGGCGTCGGCATGGATGTGGTTCGAAGCGAGATTGCCGCCCTTGGCGGGCGGATAGATGTCAGTTCAAAGAGGGGGGAGGGCACGCTGTTCACCATTCATTTGCCCCTCACGTTGGCAGTGACGCATGTGGTAATGGTGCGTTCCGTAGAATCGACTTACGCGATCCCTTCCACGATGGTAGAGCAGGTCATGCAGGTCAAGCAGGCGAATATGGAAGCGATGCACCGCGACCGGAAAATTGACTGGCAAGGCAATACTTATCCGCTGCATTATTTGCCGCATCTGTTGGGGAATACGGATGTGGTACAGGAAAACCAGCTGCGGAATTCGGTGTTGCTGCTGCGTAGCGGTGAATTGCGTGTTGCATTGCATGTTGACGAATTGCTGGGCAACCAGGAAGCGATGGTGAAGAACATTGGGCCGCAACTGGCACGTCTGTCGGGTATCGCAGGTGCGACAGTGTTGGGCAATGGTGAAGTGGTACTGATTCTGAACCCTCCGCAGCTGGCTCAGCGTATCAGTGCGGCAAGCAAAGTTATCAAGGAAGAAGTTAGCGTTGCACCCTTGATGACACTCCCGGTCATCATGGTGGTGGATGACTCCCTTACGGTTCGCAAGATCACGTCGCGAATGCTGACACGTGCCGGGTATCATGTGGTGACGGCTACAGATGGCGTCGACGCGCTTGAGAAGCTGGAAGAAATGGGGGACGTGCTTCCGGAGGTGATGCTGCTGGATATCGAAATGCCACGCATGGATGGTTTCGCCCTTGCCAAGCATTTGCGTCGTGACCCAAGAACAAAGAATCTGCCGATAATCATGATCACCTCGCGCACCGCCGACAAGCACCGTGATTACGCCATGCAACTGGGTGTCAACACCTATCTTGGCAAGCCTTACCAGGAAGATGAATTGCTTCAGAATATTGCCGATTTTGTGGCCGTGCATAAATTAGATTCTTAGCCCGCAAAAATTCGCGCTATACTGAAAAAAACGATTTCTAAAAAAATGGGTTGAAAGCATTTGTTAGTCGAATTCCGGAAATATTATGGCCGCTATACAAAAAGACACATATTCAGTTGAGGTTATCGGATTTACACAAAATGAACTGATGGCGTTATCGAGTGTTTTCGATTTGTCTTCGCGCCGTGTTCCCAAATTTGTGAAGCACGATGATCCCGGCACTCTGCCGGATATTTTTCTTGTTGATGCGAATGAGGTGGATGCTGTCAGGAAACTTCTTGAGCGTGACGCATCAGAACAGATTCCGGCAATATTGATAGGCGAATCCAATCACGGAACGCGCTGGCCGGTTCTTGCCCGCCCGATACGCTGGATGAAACTTTTCCAGGCTTTTGATGTGGCGATTTCTTCACCAACGGGTGGGGCGCAGGCAAAAGCAGCAGAAGCTCAGGCCGCAGACAAACCGGCCACCACAGCGCCCGCCGCTGTTGCGAAACCGGAAGCCGACTGGGTCTTGGTAGTGGATGACAACCTTACTGTCCGCGAATTCATGAAAAGCAAACTGGCCGCTTTCAATTTTAATGTCGACTATGCAGAAAGCGGCGAGCAGGCTATTGGCTTTACCGGCCAGAAGCATTACACCTGCATATTCCTGGACGTTGTTATGCCGGGAATTGACGGTTATCAGGTTTGCAAGCTGATCAAATCCAACAGGACTGCGAAAAAAACAGCAGTGGTGATGCTGACCAGTAAAGATTCTCCATTCGACAAGATCCGGGGGAGCATGTCTGGCTGCGATGCTTATCTTACCAAGCCTGTGGATGAAGAAAAGTTGCTTGAAACCATAGCCAAATACCTGCCGGATAACCGGGTTTAAACGATTATGACAGTCCGAAAAGTACTCTGTGTCGATGATTCTGCATCCGAACTTGCCAGGATCAAGCAGATCGTGGTGAATGCGAATTTGAGCGTTATTACCACCAACAATGGCAGGGATGCCGTCACGCTTGCCAAAAGTGAGCTACCTGATCTTATATTTCTCGATATCGTGATGTCGGATATGGATGGTTTTGCCGTAATGCGCGAATTGCAAAAAGACCCGGTGACGAAGGATATTCCTGTTGTGTTCATCTCCAGCAAAAGCCAGAAAGCAGATCTTGCTTGGGCGAAAATGCAGGGTGCCAAGGGGTTTGTGCCTAAGCCGGCAAGCGAAGAAGTAATACTGGAAGAGATCAGGAAGTTCTGAATATCTTTTCATCATGAAAAGGGGGCGCAAATTGAGAGCTTGCAGAGCGTCACGTTTTGACTTTGTGACTGTCGGTTTCTCTTAATCCGAGTGGTTCGGCGATTTCCGGGATAAGCCGCATATGGGGAGTTCTACACAAAAAATCGACATTGAAGCCCTGAAAGCGCAGATTGATGCCGAAATTGCGACACGTCCACAGGTAAGAAGCTCTATCCAGACAATCGACATTGAAGCCCTGAAGGCACAGGTCGATGAAGAGATTGCTGCCCGCCTGCGGATTGAAGCCGATTCAGCGCGTTATGTCCATCGGCGGGGGGTCCAGATAGGCGATCTCAGGCTGCTCGTAAGCCTTGAGGCAACCAGTGAAGTGGTGGAGTTGCCACAGACATACCGTTTGCCAGGTGCGCCTGCAGGGGTCAAGGGTCTTGCAAATCGCCACGGGCGTGTGGTGCCGGTGGTCGATATCCCCGCCATTTTCGGGCATCCGCATGAATATGGGGCAAAGATGTGGTTGTTAGTGCATGGGCACGGAGACGAGGCGGTTGGCCTTGTGGTCGACAGCTTGCCGGAACGAAAGAAGTTTTCCAAGGAGGATCAGGTTGATCTTCTGGAGATTCCGCATCCGATAGCATCTTATTCCAGGGCGGCCTACAGGGAAGGGCAGGATGCTTGGGTCGATCTGGATGCAGAGGCTTTTTTTGCACACGTATTCAAGGTTGAGCCGTCAACCGTTTGATACTGATGAGTGTTCTGATTGGTGTTTAGGAGAGAGTTATGTTTGCAACTGTTCGCGCCAAGTTAATCGGCTTTTGCACCCTTTTGATGTTGCTCCTCTTGTTGATGGGCGGGGCAGGCTATTTCGGCTATTCTGAACTCAATTCTGTTATCGGGAGCCTGCGTGATGGTTATGACCCGGCAAAATCCAGCGCACAAAATGGTAAATCGCAGGATTTGATCCGTATGGATATCCTGCAAATATTGCGTTCAACCAGAAATGGTGACATTGAGAATTACAGGGTGCTTGAGAAGGATCTGAAGAGGCACCTCGATATGCTGATCAGCAACACCGCGAATAATAACGTTTCATCAACAGAAGCAAAGCAGGCACTTGCATCCGCGCGCGCCGTGGCAGAAGGTTATGCAAAACTGGCACAAAGTATTTCATCGCTGTCGCAGACGGATATTAATGCGGCTGATGCACAGTTCAGTGTTTTTGAAGCCGAATACAGGAATCTCGATACAAAACTGGCTGCGGCGCGTAACTTGATCGCGGCCGAAATATCGGAAGCGCATAAAAACACGGATATTTCTATACAGCGGATTCGCGATGTGACAATCGCTGTGGGGGCTGCCACATTGGTTCTGTTTTTACTGCTTGCTTTCTTTTTGTACCACGGAATCATGAGCCCCCTCAATCAATTGCTGGAGGCAATCGGCAAGATAGACGGTGGCGCATATGACGTGCGCATAAAGCTGCGCACCAAGGACGAATTGGGGTCGGTGGGGAGAGCTTTTGACAAATTGCTTGATGAACGGATCGCTTCGCTGAAAGCAACGGCAGCGGATAATGAACGTCTCAACAACTCGGTGATCGGGCTGTTTTCCGCGATGGGCGCCTTGGCGCAAAAAGACCTGACAGTCCGTGCTCCGGTAACTGACGACATCATCGGAACACTGGGTGACGCCATCAACCAGCTGACAGATGTCACGGCGACAGTTTTGCACCATGTCACCAAGGTGGCAGGCGTCGTCGAGGCAGCATCGGAGCGTATGAAGCAGCAATCTGATGTGGTAAATGAAATGGCAAAGGAAGAGGATGTGATTGTCGTCAGGCTTATTTCCAACCTGGAAACAGCCATGGCTTCCATTGGTGAGGTGGCCATATTTGCCCGGGATTCGAACCGTGCGGCAGCAGAAGCTACGAAGTCTACCGAGAGTGCGATGGAGACCGTGCAGGCCACGTTGGTCGGTATGAATGCGATCCGCGAAACCATTTCTGAAATGGAGAAGCGCATCAAGCGCCTCGGGGAGCGTTCACAGGAAATCTCACAGATTGTGAACCTGATCAACACAATTTCCGAGCGTACCCACGTGCTTTCGCTGAATGCTGCGATGCAGGCCGCCATGGCGGGCGAGGCAGGTCGTGGTTTCGCGGTGGTGGCTGAGGAGGTGCAGCGCCTTGCCGAAAACTCCCGGCAGGCGACCGGGCAAATCGCCAATCTGGTGCAAAACATCCAGGTTGAAACGAACGATACCATTGCAACGGTGAACAAAACCATTGAGCAGGTGGTCAACGAATCCGAGTTGGCACATAACGCAGGCGAGAGAATGCGCGAAACACATGAAGCCACAGCCCGCCTGGTGCGGCTGGTTGCCACGATCGCAACCAGCTCCGCCGAACAGACGAAAATTGCTGCCGTATTGCGTACTGCTGCGGACGAAATTGCCCAGTTCACCGAAAAAACCGCGGAACAGCTGGTTGCGCAAAACCAAAGCGCTGCAAGTTTGGTGTCTGCTTCGCAAAAGCTGGTGGACGCCATATCGGTGTTCAAGCTGCCGTCGGCAGAGCCTGAAAATGAAGACAATGCGTCTGTGGGTGAAGAAACGCAGCTATTTGCCCAGTTCAAATGACGTTCCCATGAGTGCGTAACCCGGATCGTTATGTCTATTGAGGCGCTCACCCCATTTTTTTCCGAGATGCGCAAGGAGCTTGCGCAAACTGTTCCTGATTTTGAAAGATGGGGCGATACGCTAGGTGCTGCCGTCAGTGACGACCCGCTTCTGCTAGAAGCGATGGAGAACTACGCGTCCCAGCTTGAACGCATCGGCCAAACAGCCGAATTGATAGGAATGTCCGGCCTGAACGTCTGGTGCAATTCGCTCAACAGCATTTTGCCAGCGATCACCAATATGGAAAGAGGTGCTCGCGCGGAGGCTTGCCAACATCTGCTTGCCTGGCCGGGGCTGGTCGATCGGTATCTGCAGGAACCCGCGAATTTCGAGGCGTCCATGGCGCTAGCTGAATATTTGTCGGCTCCATGTTTTGCCCAGCCTTTCGATGAAAAAGCCAGCGTTACCCTGGTGGAATCCCTGACGGCGCCACCTGTTGTGCCTGAGGAGCTGATGGCGCAACTTGGTGAAGCGGTAGCACCAGTAAGCGTTAGTATCGAAGATACGTCGCTTGTTGTCCCCGACAATGCGGATCAGGATGTCTATAGCGCATTCCTCGATGAAGCCCCGAATAACGTAGAGCAATTTTCGGCACTTGCTTCCAGAATTTCGGCCGGCCAGGCGGGTATCAACGATATGCGCAATGCCAAACGAATAGCGCATTCATTCAAGGGGGCGGCAAATATTGTTGGCATCCGTGGAATCGCTGCGCTCGGGCACCATACCGAAGACGTGCTTGAGTACTTCGAAAAGAACCCCGTAAAACCACCGCGAGCACTGGGTCGGTCGCTGATTGCGGCGAGCGATTGCCTGGCGCAAATGGTAAGTTATTTGCGTGGCGACGAAAGCGCTCCGGATAATGCCTACGAAGTCTTGAGCGAAATTGTTGCCTGGGCGAACAAGGTCAAGTCCGGCGAAATCGCAAATATGGCGGATGACGAGGGTGTAGAGGTTGCGCCTCTTCCGCAAGGTGAGGCACAGCGCGAGACTCCGGTAGCCCCTGCTGCTGAAATCGAACAGCAGGCCACTTTGCGCGTGCCGGTTAGCACAGTGGATGAGTTGTTTCGTCTTGTGGGCGAGATGACAACGCTGATAGCGCGGCTTGAATCGAAGGTATCCAATTTAACCGGCCACACCAAGTCGCTGATCGAACACAATCTGCTGGTGCAGCAGAAAGTTGTTGATATTGAAAAGCTGGTCATGGTGCGTGGCTTGACGCTTGCCCGGTCAGAAGCAGCAGGAGACGGCTCTTTCGACCCACTGGAAATGGATCGTTACACCGAATTGCATGGCGCGACCCGCTCGCTTGTGGAAGTCACCACAGATGCGCGCGAGCTGACCGATAGCCTTGAAGCCAATGTATCGAATTTGCGTCTGGATGTTTCCCAGCAGGCCAACATAAATAAAGACCTGCAATATCAAGTAGTGGCTACCAGGCTTGCACCTGTCAGTGTATTAAGCGCCCGATTGATGCGCAATGTGCGCCAGACCTGCCAGCAAACCGGCAAACAGGCCGAGCTGGTGATAACGGGCGGAGAAATCCAGGTTGATGGAGACGTAATCAATAAACTCGCCGACCCACTGCTCCATTTGTTGCGCAATGCGGTTGATCACGGTATTGAGCTTCCTGGAGAACGGGTTGCTGCAGGCAAGTTGTCCGTAGGCCGGATTGACCTTGCGTTTTCCCGTCAGGGATCGGGCATCGTCGTTTTGATCAAGGATGACGGCAAAGGGCTTGATTTCGAGCGCATCCGCAAAAAAGCCATCGACCAGAACCTGATCAGGGCAGACCAGTCATTGAGTCATTCCGAGCTTGCGCGCCTGGTGTTGTTGCCCGGGTTTTCGACACGCGATCAAGTAAGCGAGATTTCGGGGCGTGGGGTGGGTATGGATGTGGTGGCATCGCGCCTTGCCAACATCAAGGGAACGGTCGAACTCAGCTCGGTGCCTGGACAAGGCTGTGAAGTTGTGCTGCGTTTCCAGGCTTCGCTGGTCACACAACACACCTTGCTGGTGGAGGCAGGAAAACAGATCTTTGCGATCCCCATTCACTTTATTAAGGAGGCGTTTCCAGCCGGGTTTGGAAAAATAAGCCTGTCCGGCGAGAATGAGTGGGAGCTGGGAGAGTGGCAATTTACCATACGCGACACAAGCTACCCGATTCATGATCTTGCGCCGCTTACCGGCTATCCTTCTCTTCCGCCGAGCGTAGAAAGCTATGCGGCAATGCCGAAGGTTTTGATCCATACCCGGGAGGGGGCTGTGGCGATATTAGTGGATCGCCTTGTCGATAGCCGGAGCGTGATGGTAAAAAACATGGGCAGGTACCTGCCCCGGGTGCATGGCGTTTCCGGGGTGACTTTGCTGGGAGACGGTACTGTTGTTCCCTTGCTTAACATCACCGAGCTTATGGCTGCGCCGGTTGAAGTTACAGCTGCCGCCGCCGAGCTGGCAGCTACAGCTCGCCTTCGTACACGCCGGATACTTGTAGTTGATGATTCTCTTTCCGTACGCAAGGGTCTGGTGCAACTCCTGCAGGATGCAGGATTTGAAGTCAAGGGTGCAGGTGATGGTATGGATGCGATTCGCGTGCTGCAAAACTTCAAACCTCACCTTGTTTGTACGGATATGGAAATGCCGAACATGAATGGACTCGAACTTACCCAGCATCTGCGGCTGGAGGAAGATACGCGCCATTTGCCAGTCATCATGATTACCTCACGGTCAATGGAAAAGCACCGCAAGCAAGCGGAAAGTGCCGGTGTGGATGTCTATATGACCAAACCCTATACCGATGCCGAATTGCTTCAAAACGTCCAGAAAGTTTTGCAGGCAAATCCTTCTTCAGAAAAAGCAGCATCTGCTGCATGACTCGTTCATTAACAATTTTGACGTGCTGGAAGGCGGTACAAACAGATTGGAATATTATGCACTCGTTTTTGGTGGTGTTTGGACGATGTCGTATGGCAACAGTTTGAGTAAATAGGGAATACATTTAGTAAGCAATATCTGAGCTATTCGGGTGGTTTGCATCATAATGATGGCTGGCAGGATGTGCTGGGGGAGCCAAGCCAGTCGTACTGGGGATGGATAACCGCCTTTAATGCGATTGTAGCGCAATCCCAAACGCGGTAATATCCGCCACAATAGCGCGTATAGCATAATGTGTACCGCTGTAATCTCTCGATTTTGAACGGAATATTGAGGCTAACTGATCATGACAAACTATACTCGCCTGGCTTTTATCGGTGCTTTGATTTGCGGGGCTCTTCTTGGAGCAAGTGCATTGTATTTCGATACAAAGGGCGTTTTTTGGGCGAATGCACTGGTGTTTCTGGCACTGCTGGTCTGTGTGGTGTACTTGGGGAATCGCGCCAGAGAAAAAAACCAATCCGCTGCCGACGGGGACTCAACGGCAGTTGGCGGGCGGGAATTCATCAAGGAGAGCAGTTCATTCCACAGGCAATTGGGAAACGAGATTGCAGAGCAACTCAGCTCGGCGCATACGGAACTGGGCAACACCCAGGCCATACTCAGCGATGCCATCGGAAAGCTGGTAAGCAACTTTATCCTGATCTCTGATGGGGTGCGTGACCTTTCGGCGCACACCAACGATTTCAGCAAGCAGATCCGCGAGGTTGTAGACAAGGTTAGCAATTCGCTGGCGGTGGCAGAACGTGCAATCGGCAATCTTGCTGCGGACGACAGGGCGGCCGTGATGGAATCCAACCAGCACGTGCGCTCCATCATGGGCGATCTCACGGCATTCAATGAAGCCGTCGCCAGCAATGCCATCGAATTGAACCTTATCAGCACAAACGTAGAGCAGAATGTGCTGGTTGTGATTTCCACATTGCAATTCCAGGACATGAGTTCCCAACTTATCGAGCATGCCAGGATGCGCATGTCCGCCTTGCAGGAGGTTGCCAACGAGATGGGCAGGGGTGAAGACAGCCCGTCCCATCAGGAATATCTGCAAAGGATCGCTGCATACAACCGCCTGCTGGATAAGCACGTGGTTTCGCTGGATAAACAGAAAGCCAACCCTGTTGCACAGAAGGACTTCGGCACAGGCGACATTGAGCTGTTTTAACCGGGAAATTCAACCATCATACCAATTGCATTTTCGGGTAATTTATGCAATCGGTGCAGCAATTTATAATTACCACCTAACCAATTAACTGAGCGCGATAAAATGGGAAAAACTATTCTAGCTATTGATGATTCCACCTCCATTCGGCAGATGGTAGCTTTTACTCTTAAATCCGCCGGATATTCAGTCATTGAGGCCGCGGACGGGCAAGAAGGCCTGGAAAAGGCTAATGCCAATGCCGGCAACCTTAATCTTGTCCTGACCGATCAGAATATGCCGGGCATGGATGGGTTGACATTGATCAAAAGCCTGCGCGGCCTGCCACAGTTCACAACAATACCGATCCTGATGCTGACCACCGAATCCAGTGACGCCATGAAGATGCAGGGTAAAGCGGCGGGTGCAACGGGCTGGCTGGTCAAACCCTTTGATCCGCACAAGTTGCTGGAAGTTGTCAAAAAAGTGATCGGTTAGAACCGGCGACGCAGCTGAATCCCGGCATGATAAAAGCCGGAATTCCACAGACAGTAAACTAAGGAATAAGCCAATGTCCATTGACATGAGCCAGTTTTACCAGGTGTTCTTTGAAGAGACTGCTGAACACCTTGCGAGTATGGAGAGCTTGCTCGTGGCACTTGACCTCGATGCTCCTGATACCGACCAGTTAAACGCGATTTTTCGCGCAGCACATTCCATCAAAGGGGGAAGCGGTACTTTCGGTTTTAACGACATGACCGAAGTAACCCATATTCTGGAAAACCTGCTGGATCGCATTCGCAAGAAGGAGATTTCCATAAATCGCGACATGGTAGACGCTTTCCTGCATGCGGGAGATGTGCTGCATGAATTGCTGGATGCGCATCAGAATGGAAGTATCGCCGACCCATCGGTGTCGATAGAGATCTGCGCACGACTTGAAAGTCTTACGAGCAACCCCCTTTCCCCAGAGAAGCCGGCTGCCAAGAAAGCCATCGTGGAAAAGCCTGCTTCGAAGAAGGCCATAGAGGTGTCTGGCCAATCTGTGCAACACATCTACCAGATCAAATTTGTAAGGACCCGCGAGGCGTTTCCAAGCAAAGCCCACCTCGATGGCTTGCTGGACGACTTGAATAATCTGGGGAAAATAAAAAACAAGAAGATTTCTGCAAATCAGGTCACGCTTTCTCTTACCACCTACGCATCTGAAGCAGAACTGCGGGAAATATTCCTGTTCTTCGTAAAACCAAAGCAGATAACCATTAAGCTCCTGGGAGATACCAGCAGCAAGGACGAAGGTGAAAGTTACGGTATTTTTGATCAGCCTGAGCTTGACAAATCCACATCTGAAGCAGAGGGATATGGCTTTTTTGTAGAACCTGAAGTCATTAAGTCGGATAGGGAGAACACGCAGGGGTATGGGTTTTTTGAAGAGCTGAAAGAACCTGTTCAGCCTTCTGGCACGACGCCTGTAACCAAAAATACAGAAGCGGTTCTGAATCGTAGAGCCGAAGACCATATGCCTCACCGTCGCGCCACCGACAATATAATTACTTCGGCAGGTGGCGATACATCCATCCGCGTAAGCGTGGGCAAAGTCGACAAGATGATCAATCTGGTGGGCGAACTGGTGATCACCCAAGCCATGCTGGCAGAAACTGCTTCGAGCCTTGATCAGGTTTTGCATGAGCGCCTGATCAACGGATTGACGCAACTGGAGCGCAACAGCCGTGATCTGCAAGACGCTGTAATGTCGGTGCGCATGATGCCAATCAATCTCGTGTTCAGCCGTTTCCAGCGGGTAGTGCGCGATGGCGCGGTTAAACTGAACAAAAAAGTACAGCTGAAAATCATTGGTGAAGGGACTGAGCTGGATAAGGGATTGATTGAAAAGCTCAGCGACCCCCTCAACCACATGGTGCGAAACAGCCTGGATCACGGTATCGAATTACCGGAAGTGCGCATTGCCAAAGGCAAGCCATCTGAGGGCACCATCACCCTGGCTGCGGCCCATCAAGGCGGGAACATTGTCATCGAGGTATCTGATGATGGGGCCGGTTTGAATCGGGAATGGATTCTTGCCAAGGCAAGGGAAAAGGGAATGCCTGTCAGTGATGGCATGAGCGACAACGAAGTCTGGCAACTGATATACGCCCCGGGCTTTTCCACCGCTACCATTGTTTCCGATGTTTCCGGGCGCGGAGTGGGCATGGACGTGGTCAAGAAAAACATCGAGAGCATCGGCGGGCGTGTAGAGGTGGTTTCACGGTTTGGATTGGGGTGCTCCATTACTGTCCGCCTTCCCTTGACGCTGGCTATTCTGGACGGGATGTCGATCGCTGTGGGCGACCAGATCTATATCATCCCGCTAAGCTTCATCGTTGAATCCTTTCAGCCAAAGGCCGGTGATATCAGTGGGATCAGCGGAAAACAAGGGCAAGTAGTGCATGTGCGCGGAGAATATTTGCCGCTAATCGAGCTGCATAAACTTTTTGGAATACAGACCAAGATAACCAACCCGACAGAGGGGATTCTGGTGTTGCTTGAAACGGAAGGTCAGAAGATCGCCCTGTTTGTGGACGAACTGGTTGGGCAGCATCAAGTTGTTATCAAGAGCCTCGAGACAAATTACCGCAAAGTTGCAGGAATTTCTGGTGCCACAATTATGGGCGATGGCCGTGTAGCCTTGATCATGGACGTGGGTGAGCTGGTCAAGTTGGCGCAACAATGAGGTAAGGATTCACGGCTTTTAGCCTTGAGTGGCTATGACATTTGAGTAGTGAAGTTGCGTTATCGAGGCTTCTATAGGCTCAAGCACCAATTATCGGCGTGCCTGTCACTTTAAATCAAGGTCTTGAACGTGACGCCTTTTCACTCTTGCTGATATTTTCTGACAATTTGTCTGCTAGTGATAACTGCTGTGCATAAATTATGGGCGCATCCCGCAAATCCCCTGTTTTTTGTAATACAATTTGCACATATACTAAAAACCATATTGACGGGCAATGAAAAAGCCAGTTGTGAACAGGCGTATATGGTCGCAATCATTTATGGTTACCTTGCCAAATGATTAGTTAGGGGGCGCTGTTAACAGCATAGGGGCACATCATGGAAACAGGCAATGAACAGGCGGCAACCGGCGCCAGCCGGGAGTTGTTGACCTTCACGCTGGGCAACGAAGAATACGGCATCGACATCCTCAAGGTGCAGGAGATCCGCGGCTACGAAGCGGTCACCACGATCGCCAACGCCCCCGACTTCATCAAGGGTGTGATCAACCTGCGCGGCATCATCGTCCCGATCGTGGACATGCGCATCAAATTCAAACTGCCCAAAGTCACCTACGACGAGACCACCGTGGTCATCATCCTCAACGTCGCCAACCGCGTTGTCGGCATGGTGGTGGATGGTGTATCCGACGTCACCACGCTCAAGGCGGACGAGATCAAGCCGGCGCCCGAATTCGGCTCCAGCCTGGACACCAAATACCTGCAGGGGCTGGGCACCGCGGACCAGCGCATGATCATCCTGGTGGACATCGAGAAGCTGATGAGCAGCAAGGACATGGAGTTGATTGAGACGGCGGAAATGGCTGCTTAACTGCCGTTATAAGCAGGTTGCATAACAAAAAAACACTTTTTCTGGGGAAAGGAAAGTTATGTCACAGTCAGATTTTAAAGTAAGCACACGCTTGGGGTTGGGTTTTGGCTCGGTGGTCGTGCTGTTTTTAGCGACCTTACTGATGGTAGGTTTGTCGCTCTCCCGTCTTTCAAAAGACGTCAAGCAGATCAATGATGAAACCCTGCCCTTTGTCATGGTCGTGGATGAGATGGATATCAGCCGTTCTGAAGTACAGCAATTCCTGACGGATGTCTCTGCTACCCACGATACTTCGGGATACCAGGATGCTGAAAAGGCAGCAAGGCATTTTCTGGAAGGGGTCGAGCAGTTCAAGCAGATGTACCGGCAGGAGAACGACACGAACAGCCTGAAACAGATGGAAGCCATCGAAGCCGCCTTCAAGCGTTTTTATGCCGACGGCAAGGCAATGTCGGAAGTGTACATCACTCAGGGAATAGAAGCCGGCAACGCGGAGATGGAAAAATTCGACAAGGACAGCGAGGCCCTTTCCAGGAACCTGGAACTGTTCCGCAAGCAACAGGCGGCGGAAGCGCGGAAGATTACTGCAGATACGTTAAGCGCCGCAAATTCCACCATGAATATTATGATCTGGAGCGGCCTGTTGGCTGCGTTGCTGGCCACCTTGTTGGGTTTATGGATCATTCGCACCCTGATGCGCCAACTCGGCGGCGAACCGTCCTATGCGGCAGATGTCATGTCCAGAATCGCCGAAGGTGACC
>Ga0224495_10000661_pt1 | contig 26300 bp, 18 predicted proteins | sample SF_Jul11_sed_USG_FD_168128 | JGI IMG/M metagenome (GOLD analysis project Ga0224495, IMG submission 168128) | Sediment microbial communities from San Francisco Bay, California, United States - SF_Jul11_sed_USGS_4_1 | ecosystem: Environmental > Aquatic > Marine > Sediment | place: USA: California...
GCAGTACGCCGAGACCGTCTGCGTCCGGCAGCACGGCTGCGAGCGTCACCAGCAAACGGTCTCGGCGGCCGAGCCGGGCCGTGTTCGCCACGGCCCACCCGGTGAACATATGCGTGATCGGGCTCGTATGTTCCCTCCCCCTACTACTCGTATTTCCTGAATTTTGCCTTTATCGCGATGATGGCATCGACATTAATGAGTGCATCGAGGAAGTCCTCGCCGCCCGACAGCTCGGAGAGGTGCAGATGACTGTCGTTCACCTCCATGACCTTGCCGGTCATAATCTGACCGCCTTTTAGCAGGACCGTGATATGTTTGTCCTTATACATCGCGATGTTCTTGCTCATGGGGAACGTCACCATGTACTTCGCCCCTTCGATCGGCACGATCTTGGATCCGGCCTCAGCCGGACTGCTGCCCAGAACCGCCATCCCGCCCATGAGAAGCATGAAGCACAGTACGAACAACACTCTCTTTTTCATGTTCCTTTCCTCTTTTGTTGGTATGTATTTCAATGCGTCAAGTGCAGACCTCTGTGCGCTCATCTTCGCCTGCATCTTCATCCTCATGTTCATTATTATCTCGGCATCGCGCGATACCCGTGAACTGCCGTTCCCGGGTTAGCGAGCATATCCGAATTCCTGCATGCTTCGAAGCCCGACCGGCGCCGTCGGGACCTTCCGCAGCAGGTCGAAGATGCATTACATTTCCCGAGCGCCTTCACTTTTGTAGCGGTCTCCAGCAGCACCTTCTTGCAGAACCTATTCTCGACAACGTTCATCAGTGTGGTCTTGCCTTCCCTGCCTGCGCGTTCTCGTCCCCGTCCGCGCTAAGACAAGGATCGATCAGTCGCCGGAAGTCCGTGGTGCCGGATTTTTTCAGTTTTTTATGGCGTCAAGCTCCATAAGCGGTTTCCGTCCGGCGTCACCTATTTTCCCGCAGTTCGCCCCCCGCTCCAGCAAGTGCCGCTCACGATTTGATCTTACTTTCGAAACGATCGGCCGGGCTCGCCCAGGGTTCAGGGGCAATGCGCACTTTCGCGGCGATCGCGGTGACGTTCTCAAATGGTCGTTGATGTACTGATTTACCGGCTGCGTAGCCGGTTTCAGCAATTGCGGGCTGAATGCCAGCGTAAGTGCCAGTACGGCCGCCGGCGCTCCTGCTACTCCCACGCGGACCAGCCGTTGCTCGGGACGCTGAAACAGCACAAGCAGTAACCGCCAGAGGCCGCTGATGAGCAGCATGTATGTGCCGCCGAGCAGGGTCATCGGCAATGAGCTTCAGCCGCCGCTCGCCCCTGATCTTGACCGGCGTGTGCGTGAATGCCTGGTTCTTTGCCATGGAGACTCTCCTCTGGCCTGTTACAGTACAGAAAGGCTAATCGTTCCAAGGTTTTCTGCGGGGTTCTTCGTATCCAGGTGGAAAACGCCGGGGTGTTTCCGCATCTGTATTCGTTCCAATGAGGGGCCATATGCCCGGTCCACCATCAGGGCGATGAAATAGGTCCCCGCACCGCTTATTCAGAACAGGACCTTAAATTGGCAGCCCGGCAATCGTGTTGTATTGCCAACCTTATCCTGGTTCCGCTGCATTCCTCGCGTGTCGTCTCGGTTTCCGATCTCGTCTCAGGTATCACTTTTTCAGGTTTTTCGCCTCCCATGCCCTTACCTTCTTCGCGCCCGCATCGAAAATACGCTCATAGTTCCCCTTCTTCACCAGGTCCGCCGCCTTCTTGTCCAGCTTCTTCCAGAGCGGTTCATAGTCATGGTAGGTCTTGAGATAGGCCTCCTGGTTCTTCGGGGCAACCGCGTCGGTGCCGAACAGGATTCTGTCCCGATGGTCGTTGATCAGACCCGACCATTCCTTCAGTGACTCCTTGCTCTCGGTAACATACTGTGCCACGAGGTCCCAGGAGATGTCCATGGACACATGACTGAGCGACGGATCCTCAAGGAACTCGCGGAGCAGTTTCACATGGTCCTTGGTAGGCTTCACCGCCCTGCCGACGCCGGTATGGGCCCAGATGATCACGGCGTCCTTATGCTGCCGAAGCGCTGTCTTCAGGTCGTCGAGGAACGCCGGCTTGTCCCCGAGCGGAGAAATGATCGTGCTGATGTCGGTATGCAGCAGGACGACGAGGCCGCTCTCCCCGGCAAAGGTGAGAATATCGTGAAATGCCCGGTCGCGCAGGCTCGCCTTGCCGCCGGCGATCTTGGGCGAGACAAACTCCTTGTTGATCGAAAACTCGCCGATACCCGTGAACACACCGGGATACATGAGCAGGCATCGCCTGATATGGTCCACTGCATAGCGGTCCGTGGGATTAAAGCCCGTGATCATGGGATCGAACCGCTTCTGCTGCTTGGGCGCAAGTTTTCTGAACTCTTCCGCGATCATTGCGTCGGTAAAGGAGGAGTAGTAGAGCTCGGCATCTGAATGAAGATAGTAGCTCGGCGCCCGGTCGCCATCGAGCGAGTCGTCCCACTTCTGCTGGAGCGGCAGGCCGAACAGCACGCTCCTGCCGACCATATCCCCCATGCGCTCGAGCATCTCCTGCGCAGTAAGGCCGCGCTGAATGTAGTTGGTCAGATGCACGTGACCGTCGTGGAACTCGGCACTGCCCGCGGGAACTGCCGCGCACAGCAGAACACCGGCAAGAATCAACATCCATAGTTTTTTCATTTTCCCTGGCCTCCTTGCATAGTCGTATACTATTCCGACTTTTTCGGTTCTTTTCTCTCGACCGCTCGTCCGGTTTTTGCCGTGCTCGGACCGAGAACCTTTTCGAGCATCCCCACGATCTTTCGGTGGCCGTATTTCTTTGCCAGCGCGAGCGGCGTCCTGCCCATGTTGTTCCTGATGTTCGCACGGGCGTCGTGCTCCAGCAGAACCTGCACGACCTCGGTGTGGCCGTCCCTGGCGGCGACAAGAAGGGGGGTATTCCCGGCGCTGTCGATCACCTGGACATCCGCTCCGCGCTCGAGCAGCTCCCGAACGAGTTCCGCATTCCCGGCTGCTGCTGCGCTCATGAGCGCGGTCCCGTTGTCCTTGTCCTTCGCGTTGATGTCCGCGCCGCGCTCGATCAGGAGCTTTGCGATCTCCGTATGTTTTCCCGCATACATGAGCGGGGTACTCCGGTCCCGGCCCGGTCCGTTCACGTCCGCGCCGCGGTCAAGCAGCAACTCTGCGACCTCCTTGTGACCGTGGCCAACAGCGGTATGCAGGGGGGTGTTCCTGCTGTATTTCTCCCGGACCGCCACGCCGACGCCGGCATCGAGCAGCATCTGCACCATCTCCCGAGACCCCTTCTCGCATGCTCCGAAGAACATCTCCCGTCCATGGGTCCTGGTTATCTCCGGGTGCCGGTTGAGCAGGGTCCGGACGGTCTCGATATGTCCGCTGACCGCCGCGATCGCGAAGGGATGGGTGAAGCCGCGCGGCGATATCTTTATGTCGGCTCCGCGGTCGAGCAGGAGATCGACCACGCCCGCGTGACCATACCGGATCGCCACCATGAGCGGCGTGTTGCTGCCATTGTCCTGGACATTTATATCGACCCCTCTCGTGAGGAGCATGCGCACGATCTCCCGGCTTCCCCGCATGGAGGCATAGTGCAAGGCAGTAATACCCTTCTCCATCTTCAACTCAGGATCAGCGTTCTTTTCGAGCAGTAGTTTTGCAACAGCCGGATGGTCCCTGCTTGCCGCCAGCATCAGGGCGGTGTGGCCGAACTGGTCAGCGGTATCCGGATTCTCGCCATCCTGCAGCAGTTTCTTGACCGCCTGAAGGTCCCCTGCTGCCGCCTTCGCCAGGATGCCTTCGCCCGCGAACTCCCGGGGATTGCCCAGGTCTTCGTCAATGAATTTATTGATCACTCCGCGCAGCTTTTGCCGTTTGGGATCGCGCTGATCGAGCAGAGCAGACAGTTTCCCACTCAGTCCGCTGCTGCTCCGGCCCCTGACCTCCTTCTTCATGAACCTCTCCGCCGAGAGCGCAGCGATGTCCTTTCTGAGCTTCTCCAGCTTCTTTTGTTCTTCCCGTTCCTGCCGGTCCTTCTCTTGATCCTCTTTGATCAGACGGCTTACTTCAGGCGGTATATGAGGCGACGGATTAACAGTCGCGTTCAGGATCACGGTTAGGATCTGGATACCGACAAGGGTCAGGTATATCCAGTTGAAATTGCGCGCAAGGAACTCCATTCCCTTGGCCCCGAGCCGCGACTCGCGGTCCTCGAAGACGATAGCCGTGCCTTTTGTCTCGCTGCGAGGCTGCTCCGGCTGGGCCGTCGTTCCCTCTTCGCGCGTGAGCGGCCGTCCCTTGGCATCGGTCTCCCGGTACTCCGTCCCCTGCGCAGGCAGTCCGAGGACTAGCAGGACCAGGGCATGGTACTGCTCAACATAGTAGGAGTTTACCGTGATCTTTTCGCCCTGCTTCGACCAGATAGTCATCTTCTGCTGGGACCCGAAGTGGAAATACTCCTTCTGCACGATCCGCGCCGCTTCGTCCCATGCAATGAACAGTTCCCGGTTCTTCCAGATTCCCGCCTTGCTCACGACGATCTCGGTCCTGCGCACCTTCCTGCTGGCGATGAAGAACCCTGCCCCAATGGAGAGGGAGATCGCGATGCCGACCGCGAGGGACATGCCGATGCCAAAGATGACAGCCATCACCGGACAGAGGATCACGAGGCCGAGAGCGGACAGGTCCCATTCCCAGACCCACTTCCCCCGGAACCGCCAGGGCCCTTCGAGCGGAAGTCCCTTCCGCTCCAGCTCCTGGGCCCAGCCCTCTTCGGACATGTCGAGCTGTGCGTGTCCCTTCAGGGCCGCCAGGTCCCGGATTTCATAGATCTTTTCCGGAAACGGCATGCGTGGGCTCATTCCCATGCGTTACCTCTTCGCCTGTTCTTGCGCCCTGCGCAGCAGGTCACCGAGAGCCAAGCCCTCCCCGAGAAATCCCCGAATGTTCTCCTGCGGGACCGTCTTGGCATAGCGATACAAGACCACTCGGCCGCCCCGTGCCTCGACGGTGCCGTCGATCCGCCGCAGCAGAAAGTCCTGGACCTCCGGCGTGAGCAACCGCGCCACGGCCTCTTCACCCTCCCCCCGCAGCTCGAACTTCTCGGCCAGGTTCGCGAGCGCAGGCGACGAGATCTCGCGGAGCGGGCTGCTGCGGAGCGTAGATATGCTTCCGGACCTCGGCGTGAGCTTGCACGCAGGGAAGGACGACCCCGCTACGTCCGCGCAAAATACGGTCGTTGTAATCGTCGTGTTCTTTCGCGACGGCAAGTTGCCCTGAAAGCGGTAATCGAAGATGGCAAGGGGCATTCCATCTCGACTCCCGCGCATCAGGTTGTGGATTTCAGGCCAAAGCCCTCCGCCGGAGAACAGCTCGAACTCCTCGAGGCTCTTTAGAAGGGCCCGGTCCGATACATCCTGGTTCCCGTACTCCTTGAACGAGAACCCGAGGCGTTCGGCCAGGGGCGCAATCTCCTGTCGTCTTCTTATCTTGCGGTTCTTGTCGAGCAGGATGAAGGATCCGAAGATCGCAACACCGAGCCCGATACCGAGGATTATCCCGATATTTGACATCCGATACCTCCCTGCGGGCGCCGACTGAATCTCATGCCCGCGCTTCCCGCCTCCACCACGGATCCGCCGTGTCCGCTCACATCAGCTTTGCGTCTTCTTCCTTCTCATGCTTCTTGCGATGATAGAGCCCGGCCCGGTCTGTGAATAATTCATACACGCTGTCTCTCCTGACCGCCCTGAGTGCATACTCCTTTGGCTGGCCGTCGATCGGACCGTACTCCACTGAGTAGCCGTAGGGTATCCAGATCCGTCCATTAGCCAGCTTTGTCAGCTCTCGCAGGTCCTTTGGATACCGGTGGTGGTCCGCCTGATATGCCTGTGCAGCGATCATCAGGTTCCGCAGGTCCAGAAGGTCACGGGAATGAAGATTTTCGCTTTCTCGTGCAGACTTGATCAGGATCAGAAGCGAGAAGAGAATGAACAGGGCAGAAACCGCGACACCTGGTTTCCGAAGCGCCTGCATAGGGCTTTGTTGTTCATTGGTAGATTGACGTTTTCGCGTCCAGAGGACGGACACAATATTGAACAGGGAAAGGACCAAAAGGGCAACCGCTGCGAAACCTGGCTCTCGGGGGATCCGGCGGAGGTACAGGAAGGGATCGCCGGTATAGGCATAGTACTCCTCGTCCGTACCCTTCCCCCAGGTCCGCAGTACGTACGTGTCTTCCTTGCCCGCTTCCGGCCCGTACTCCACCATGCCCATCCAGGATTCGTATCTCATCACGGCGCTGCGTTCGTCCCGGACACCACCGTCAAGAGTCTCCCCCCGGGCGTCAGCATTCTTGAACTTGATGTTCTCCAGATCGCGCGGATAGGCCTTGTGCTGACGATGATATTGCTCCACGCTCTGCTGGAGCTGCTCTATCAGTCCCATGGCGCGGCCCTCGCGGTCACGCTCCGCCGGACCGCCGCCACTCTGCGGGATCGATACCATCCAGAAAAACAGTATTACCTGTGCGAGCATGATCATGCGATACATGGAAGCCCCCCTTCGCACTGTCTTTCCCGCATCATTCCCGTTTTAGTCTGTGCCTTTAGTCCCTGCTCGGTTTCGTCAGCTGCCTGCTCCCGCCCTTTGCCTACGGCGCCTTCTTGGCTCAAAGAAAGATCTCAATAATGTTGCCAAGCGGCATTCGGTCGGTTTTTGTCGCGCCAGTAGATCGTTGTTTCATCAGAAGAGCATTGGTATTCCTTGTCCCCTTTCTTATGCCGGGAGAGGAGCCGGTATCGTTCTTTTCCCCGCTTTTCGTAGACAAGATCGACATCCTTCGTGCGTTCGAAGGTGTATTCGTCGCCCATCTCCTCGATCCTGTCAGGATACGCTTGCGTATCAGAGCCGGCATCAGCATGCTGCCGGATTGCTTTCAATCACGTTCTTGTATCTCCGTGACGGACCCTGCGCGAGTCCAGGATCTGCTCAGTTTTCAGCTCTTTTCCCTTGCCGCCCGTGACCACGAAATATGAATCGATGTTGTGCCTGACGGCGATGCGAAAGGATGCGGGGTTCTCTTCCCGGCGATAGAGCACGGGATAGGTCGTACCATACGCTCCGGACCTCGCATTGCAGCTCCCCGGACCTCCGCAGTTGAATCCCTCGATCGCGTCGGGACATTTGCCGGTGCTAGTGCACAAGGCATGGACCGTTTCCGCGGTTTTTTGCGCAAAGCCGTCGGCCGACCGCGCAGACATGCCGTGAAGCTTCACGACTGCAGGCAGCAGGACGATGCAGAGCACCGGGCTGAGCATCCAGCCGCTCGGGCGCTCCTTCCCCCGAATGACGGCCATGGTCATCATGAGCAGCTTACCGATGGCGTACACGAAAGAACCGAACGCGACAGCCCATGGACGGCTGGTGAAAAAATCCATGGGCAGGAAGATCAGCGGGAGCGGTATCAGGGGCATGGCAATGAGGCACGCTTTTCCCTTATTACCTTTCGCCTTGACCACAGACGAGTCCATATTCTTGTGCATAGGTTTTCATTCTCCTCACTCACCTCAAGAAACATGCAGTTCTGCGGGCGCTCCGAACCGGTCCCGCAGAACCTGTACGAATGCGGCATCCGCTCTGGTCGAGACGAATGCTATTGGAGACTGTCCCCGCTTCCATGCCAGGTAGAACATCAGCGCCATCAATGCTCCGGTGATAATGAAGTTCTGCCACCCGTTCAGCGGCCATTGGCCTTTCCAGACGAACTCATAAGCAGAGAAAGGCTTCAAATACGGGAACGACCAGAAGTCGTCGCCGAGCCCGCGCGACCCGACGATGTCCTCGAGAAGATGCAAATGAAAAGCGAGGAACACGAGCCCGGCAGCCATGCGTTTTCGCGCGCCGATGGCGAGCGCCGCGATTGCCAGTGCGATGCCGAAGAACAGATTGTGGAACAGCACGTGATGGAACCGCTGATAGTACTCGAAGGCATTGGCGCTGTTCCGACGCACCAGGTCCAGCAGTACGCCGAGACCGTCTGCGTCCGGCAGCACGGCTGCGAGCGTCACCAGCAAACGGTCTCGGCGGCCGAGCCGGGCCGTGTTCGCCACGGCCCACCCGGTCAGGAAATGAGTAATCGGACTCATAGGGAACGCTCCCGAATGGCTGTCTTCTTCAGTGCTTCCCGCGCTTCCACTGAATCGATCCTGCGCAAGGCAATCTTCGCTGTTTCAGCCAACGATGATCGAGCCTGCGTCAAGGACAAGGCAGAGGCCAGCAGTCCCACCGATGCCGTGTCGCGCAACTCTCCCAGCAGTCCCGCGGCGCTCTCGGCTCGGACACACCTGTTCGGTTCCGGATGCTGCCGCAGCCCTGCGGCAAGCGTGCCGGTCCCTTTCCATACCATCCGCAGCTGCAGGACCACAACAGCCGCCCAATAGGCCAAGAGCACGGTGTAGCCCGTAGCCACGATGATGAAGAACACACCAGGCATTTCCAGGACCGTTCTTCCCGGCTTGCCCGGCGGTCCGATCCGCGCGAACCGTCCGGCCAGACACCAGAGAACGAAGACCACGGTCCATGCAAGGAAAAGCGACGCCCAGGTCCGGAGAAACGGAAATATCTCCTGGAACAGTCCGAACATGCAGGCGCTGCAGGCCTGCGCGTCTTTCGGAGCAGTCATTCCGGCATCAGCAGTAACAACGTACTCCCCGCGATACGGACGAATAGGGACGGGGAAATATCGCTTTTCATGATTTGCGATCTTTTTCAGTACCGGCACTCGACCTGCATGTGACGCGACAGGAGCGTCCCGGTGTTCTTTTCCGCAACGGTCATGCCCTCGGGAACGGATGCGGCCCCGCAGACCCAGGCGAAAGGAAAGAAAAGATGAATTTGAGCGCTCTTGCGACCGCGGTACGATTATAGTATGGATTTCTCACGAGTGTCAACCATCAGAATGGGGGTATTACATGGCGCGGTGCTCGCGATCCCGTTTAGCCGGACCGCCGACTCTTCCGAGGGTGAACTCTACGTGCCGGTAATATCCCTTGATATCATAAATAATCGTGAGCGGCAGATCATAGGTGGAAGAGGAGAACCTCATTCCCTCCCAGACGAGCAGATCAGGCTGCGCATCTCCGTTTTCGGCGAGTAGCTAAATTTCTTGCCGCCTTTTTTAAAGCGTGCGATATACTGGTCCAGGGCCGCGGCATTATCAAGCACCTCTGCCTCCAGCGAAACCAGCAGATCGCGGGCATTGAGATCGGCCTTCGTCAGCTCGAACAACACTGCCTTCTCGAATGCGGCGTTCGCCGCGAGAAAAACGCCCATGACCGTCGCAAGAATAACGAATACCTGGCCAACCCAGTAGGCAGGATTCAGCAGATCGCTCCTCTTGCTTCCCTCCGAAACATCTTTTTTTCCTGACCGCTCATGGTATCCCCCCCCAGCTACAGTTTTATGTTCGCGTATGCTTCGGCTCGTCTTCCCTGAGAGTGGGCATTATGAATCAGCAGGAAGCCTGTCGAGAAGACTCATTTTTCATGATGATGAGGGCGAGCGTAGCAATAAACAATCGTTTTTGTCAATCTGAAAGAACGAGCAATTAATCCGGATAATCAACCAGATATGAGCAGGTCATCCGTTTCAATACCGCAAAAAACAGGATTTTTCATCCTGCCTTCTGCTGTATTTTATCCTAAAAACGGCAGTTGAAAACACAGATTAACACAGATGAAAAGCAAATTCGGACACTTACCTCGCTTAAGACATTCACCAAAAGGGTGAATCCTGTTTTCATTTGAAGGTCTTGCATTATCCGTATTTATCAGTGTTCATCTGTGGTTAACTGCTTTTTCCAGGTTTATCTGCTGGTCGTTCGTGATTCGGAACCGTCGGTAGCTGTTCTGCCTTCTACTGCAGCTCCACGGTCATGCCCGGCGTGAGCGACGAGGTTATCGTGGTGGTGCTGTTTGTCGAGACAATGATGCCGACGGCCTGGAACGATTCTGCTAAGACTGTGAAATCAGCGTCAGCTGGGCTCGTTCCGTTCAGGATGCAATTCACCGTGGCGAACTCGCCGGTCCCGAAGCCGCCGGCGGACGAGCTCGTAATCATGACCCGTACCGTGGCAGGGATCGTTGTTGTAGCCGCGGTGTACGTCCCGAAGGCTATGGCGCCGGTTGCCGTTCCGCTGGCGGTCACCACGCCGGAATCCGTCACCTGGTTCGTTGCCGCCACGGTCACGCCTGCAGGAAGCGCGAGCGTGATATCTATTGCGCCGATGCCGTCCACGCCCGCAGGCAGGGTGCCGGACGTTGCCAGGGTGACAATCGCGGTGGTCGGCGCTGTGTTGCCGCCGCCGCCGCCGCCCCCTCCACCCCCGCCGCAAGCAGCAGCCATCGTGAGTGACATCACACATATCAGCAACATGCGCATTCTATTCATTGATAACCTCCGAAGACCTCTTTCCGGCCGATCCGCGCTTTGAAGAACTGCTGGAACGTGCCGGGTTTCTGTTGGTTTTATCAGTCTTGACTCCGCACTCCCCTACCACAGTCCCACGGCCTTGCGCAGGATCACGAGCACGTCGCTGATGTCGATCCTGCCGTCCGGCGACGGCTGACCATTCACGAGCGGCGCCACGTCGGCACGAAGCATCTCCACGACGGTAGCGGTATCAAGGCCTGCAACCACCCTCAGGATCTTCAGGGCGTCTCCTACCGAGACCGTGCCGTCAGCATCCAGATCGCCGAGCCGGGCATAGATGATGTTCCGGACCACGGTGCTGCTGTTGCCGGCCTCGTCCGTGGCAGTGACCGTTATGGCGTAGATCCCCTCCGCGGGGAAGGTGACCTCCTGGGTAAAGCTTCCGGATGCGATTGCCGGCGTGTAGGTCGACGTGCCGTCGGTGATCACGACCATTGCCGTGGTGAGGCTGTCGGTCACGGTGCCGCTGATCGTGACGGTCGCGGAGGTGACGATTCTGTCCTGATCAGGCATAGTGACTGCCAGGCCGGGCGCAATGCTGTCATAGGTGACCGTACGCTTGAGCGTGTTCGTGTTGCCCGCAAGGTCAGTTGCCGTGATATCGATGGTGTTGATGCCGGAAACAAGGTTCACCGTGACGGTGAAGCTGTTCCCGGCCATGGATGCCAGTTGCGGGCTGTCGCTGTTCAGCACTACCGAGACCGAGGCGTTCTCATCCACCGTGCCGGTGATGGTCGAGACCAGTTGGTTCGTGATGCTGTTGTCAGCAGGCATCGTGATCACCAGGCCCGGCGCTGCCTGGTCCAAGATGATCGTGCGGCTGTCGGTTGTGGTATTTCCGGCAAGATCGGTCGCAACGGATATGATCGTGTTGTTGCCGGTCACGAGCGTCACCACATGGCTGAAGCTGCTGTCCCCCTGGACCGTGACCGTCTGGCCGCTGATCACGAGGCTCTCGACCCCACTGCTGTCCGTCACCGTGCCGAAGATGTTCAGCGTCTGGTTGTTCGTTGTCGCGCCGTCGGAAAGGGTGGAGAGAGAGAGACCGGGTGCTGCCGTGTCCACAGTCCAGGTCGCGGTCGTGGACGCTGCCTGAGACTGCCAATTCCCGGCGCTGTCCTTTCCGATGACCGAGACCGCATGGCTGCCGTCAGACAATCCTGTAAGAGCTATTGCCGTGGCAACCGGGATCTCGGCTGAGTAGCTTCCGCTGTCCAGCTTATACTGGTATGCGGTTACATCGGTCCCGCCGACCGTGAGCGTAGCGCTCGTCTGGTTTGTATCGCTTCCCGGAGCCCCGGTGATCGTTGCAGTCGGTGCGATGGTGTCGATCGACCAGGCATAGGTCGCCGGCGTGTTGTCCGTATTTCCTGCCTGGTCTGTCGCCTTAACCTGGAAGGTATGGCCGCCTTCGGCAAGGATCGAGTACGTTGCCGGGCTGCTGCAGTTTATGAATGAGCCGGAATCGATGCTGCAGACAAAGGTCGACCCTGTTTCATCGGCGCTGAAGTTGAATAGTGCAGATACCGTGTTCGACAGAACTGCCGGGCTGCTGGTGATCGTAGTATCCGGAGCAGCAGTATCGAGCACGATCTCCGCCGACGCGGTTGCGCTGTTCCCGGCAAGGTCGGCTGCCGTGGCAGTGATACTGTTCGTTCCTTCGCTCAGGCCGGTGATCTCGACGGTCCAAGAGGTCGCCGTGGGATAGGACACTGGAGCAACGGTCGCAGTTGAACATTCGACCGATACCGTTGCCCCTTCTTCCATGGTTCCGCTTGCGGTCTGGCCGGTTGCATTCGTGGGCGAGGAGACCGGACTGATCGTGACCGCTGGCGCGATGGTGTCGTAAATGATGTTCCGTACCGCTGTGGCGGCGTTGTCCGCCTGGTCGGTTGCCGTGGCGGTGACCGTATTCTGGCCCACGGACAGATTGGTTATGTCAACCTGCCACGTTGTTGCCGTGGGATAGCTCACCGCTTTAACAGACGCCGTGGGGCAGGTTACGACCACCGTGACGCCGCTGCTGTCGTCCATGGTGCCACCCACAATGATAGCTGCCTGGTTGGTGCTCGTATCCTGGCCGGGCGAGGTGATCGCAAGCGACGGGCTGATATTGTCAAAGGTGACCGTCCGCTTGGCAGTCGAGGTGTTCCCTGCCAGGTCCGTTGCCGTGACATCGATGGTGTTGATGCCGGAAACAAGGTTCACCGTGGCGGTGAAGCTGTTCCCGGCCATGGACGCCAGTTGCGGGCTGTCGCTGTTCAGCACTACCGAGACCGAGGCGTTCTCATCCACCGTGCCGGTGATGGTCGAGACGAGCTGGTTCGTGATGCTGTTGTCAGCAGGCATCGTGATCACCAGGCCCGGCGCTGCCTGGTCCAGGGTGATCGTGCGGCTATCGGTTGTGGTATTTCCGGCCAGGTCGGTCGCAACAGACGTAATCGTATTACTGCCGGTCACGAGCGTCACCACATGGCTGAAACTGTTGTCTCCCTGGACAGTGACCGTAGTTCCACTGACCACGAGGCTCTGGATCCCGCCGCTGTCCGTCACCGTGCCGTTGATGTTCAGCGTCTGGTTGTTCGTTGTCGCGCCGTCGGAAAGGGTTGAGACTACGAGCGTCGGCGGCGTTGTGTCATCCTGAGCAAAACTCGCACTGATCGTATGGTCCGTTGTCACTGTGGTGAATGTATAAGCAGACACCACGCCGATTGACGATCCGTCAACCAGCACGTCAGCCACATGGTAGCCCGTATCCGGCGTGATCGTGAAGGCCTGATCTGCTCCATGATTCACCAGCACCGAGCCTGAGGGTGTGACTCCTCCGCCGGAGCCGGCAGACGCGGTGATGGTGTAGGTGTTTATTGCAAAGGATGCCTCGACCGTGTGGTTTTCCGTAATATTCGAGATAGTGTAGGTTCCGTTCGAAACCAGACCGATCACACTGATGCTGTTATCTATCAGGCTTGCAAGGTGGTACCCGCTGTCTGGCACGATCGAACATCCCGGGCTTTCGCCGTAGTTTACCGTTGACGTGCAGGAGATGGTCCCGTTGCCGCCTGTTATGCCGCTCACGTTAAAGCTCTTGAGTGTAAATGTCGCGGTGCAGGACGTGGTGCCATCCATCGTCACTACGCCGTCGCTGCAGTCCGGATCTCCTGTCCAGCCGCTAAAGGCCATGCTCACATCTCCCGGCAGAGGCGTCAGGGTAACGACCGTGCCCTGCGCATAGACCTCGCTGCAGTCGCCGCCGCAGTCGATGCCCGCCGGGCTGCTCGTGACCGAGCCGATACCAGTGATGGAGACGCTGAGCTGGTGGGTGATCTGGACAAAGCTCGCCGATACTCCGCAGTCGGTCGTGAGGTTCGTAATGGTGTAAGTGTTGCCCGCGAGACTCCCGCCGCAACCCTCGACCGTGTCGATCAGGTAGCCGGGATAGGGCGTCACCGAGCAGCTCGCACTGCCGCCATCATTGACCATGGTCGGCGCGCACTCGAGGAAGCCGTTCGGGCCCGCGGACGTCGTGATGCGGTGCATGCTGTTCAGCAGGATGCTGACGTTGTTACTGTTAAAGTTCGCTACGGCAAGGTCTACCTTCCCGTCGTTGTTGAGGTCGCCTGCCGCGACCGAACGCGGTCCTGTGCCCACCGGGTAGTTCACCGCTGTCTGGAACGTGCCGTCGCCATTCCCGGTCAGCACGGAGACCGTATTGCTGAAGCTGTTCGCCACGGCAAGGTCGATCGTCCCATCGCCGTTGAAGTCCCCGGTGACGACGGAATACGGTTCCGTCCCGGTCGGGTAGCTCACGGCGGAATGGAACATCCCGGGAACTGCTCCATTGTTGTTCAACAGGACCGATACGTCATCGCTATCGAAGTTCGCCACCACGAGATCGGCATAACCGTCGCCGTTGAAATCACCCGTGGCGACAGCGTAGGGAGTCGTTCCAACTGAGACGATCGGTCCCCCTGGGAAGGTTCCATCTCCATTCCCATTCCCGAACAGGATAGAGACGTTATCACTGCCGCTGTTCGCGACGGCAAGGTCCGCCTTTCCATCGCCGTTGAAGTCGTTGGAAGTGACGGCAAGCGGCGCGGCCCCCACGTTATACGTATTTACCGTCTGGAACGTGGTGTCCCCGTTGCTGAGAAAAACAGCAACCCGGTTGTTGCCGCTGTCCGTCACGGCAATGTCCGCATACCCGTCCCCGTTGAAATTACCGGATGCCACCGAAGACGCACGAGCAGAGCCGCTCCCTGCATTGAGGTTCTTGTTTGATGTGAAGTCGCCATTGTTATTGAAACGCACGGTCACGGTATTGGTTCCGGAATTCGCCGCCGCGATGTCCAACTCCCCGTCCCCGTCGAAATCTCCAGTGGCCACAGAGCGGGGATTCGTACTGGCGGCATATGAGGAAGGCGGCAAGAATGTTCCAGTCCCATTGCTGAACAGGAGCGAGAAATCACTGCTGTTGTAATTCGCCGCAACAAGGTCCCAGCTGCCATCCGCGTCGAGGCTGCCGACGGCCACGGAGGAGGGCCCGCTGCCCGCGGCATAGGGCACGGCGGCGCTGAAGCTCCCCGCGCCCAGCGGTTCGTTGCTTCCTGCCGGCACCATGACGATATCGACCGTCGTAGTGGCGGGGGGGGTTACTGTCACGCCGGAGACCAGCTGGTTCGCATACATAGGATCACCAAACACGGCCACACTGTAATCGCTCCTGGCCGTGAGGTCTCCGACAGTGTAACTTCCTGCTCCGTCGGTCGTCGTGCTTCCGATAACGCTGCCGTTGCCGTCAAGCACCTGCACAGAGCAACTAGAAATCGCCGAGCCGGTGGCCTGCGAGGTCACCGTACCGGAGATGGCGCCGAAGACACCCGTTCCGCTCAAAGGAATGTCAAAATCAGGAGTATCCGGGTCATCGGATGTGATTCGCAGGGTCGCGTTCTTGGCACCGGCCGATGTCGGCGCAAAGGTAGCAAGGATATTACAGTTTGTTCCCGGAGTAAGTGTGAACGGCGCATTGGGACAGGGATTGGTCGAGCTGGGAAGAGTTCCGAACTCGCCAGCATTGGGGCCGATGACCGCTATTGCGGATATGTGAAGATCCACGCCCCCTATATTGCTGACAACTCTCTCCATTGATATTGAATTGCCAACACCAACATCATCGAAATTAGCAGAGTTCGGTATAACGTTAATGTCCATACATGCACCGATCTCGATGAAAATATACGCATATCCCGTACCGCCATCCGCATCTGTGACCGTTATCCAGAGCCCATCACGCCCGCAGTAATTCAACGGAGTATAGGTTACCAAGCCGTTTTCATCCACGGACGCTGTGCCATGCAATGGTGGGGCCAGTATGGCATAGCTAAACACCGTATCAAGAGGATCTGGATCGTTCGGAATCACCTGAGTTGTCGCGGAAGTATTGTATCTCATCTGGATCGGAGCCACCGATGGAACCGGTTCACGATTCACGCGGCGTGGGAACGGCTCGCGGACAAGACCCAATTGACCGAAATCGTTGCGCCCCCACGCCCAGACAGTGCCATCCGTCTTACGCGCGACCGTGTGATCGAAACCTCCCGCAATCGCCGTCACATCCGAAAGATCGTTCACCTGCACAGGGGTGAACCTATCAACCAGCGTCCCGTCACCTAACTGGCCGTAGTAGTTCCTTCCCCAGGCCCAGACAGTGCCGTCAACCTTGAGTGCGACCGTGTGATAACCACCTGCCGCGATCGCTACAACATTGTTCAAGCCGCTCACCTGGACGGGCCTGGAACTATTTATGGTTCCCCCATCGCCCAACTGGCCATAGTAGTTCCCTCCCCAGGCCCAGACTGTACCGTCGCTCTTTACCGCCACCGTATGCTCGGCTCCGGCTGCAACGGCCACCACCGTTCCGGTTAGCCCGGTCACTTGGACCGGGGTCGTTTTACCAATGTTGGATCCGTCACCAAGCTGGCCAACTCCATTACTCCCCCATGCCCAGACCGTTTCGTCCGCTTGGATCATACCGCCGATTGCGACCGAGTGATAGTATCCTGCCGCGATCGTCGCAAACCCTAGACCTTTCAACAAGACTGGGGTTGAACTATCATTGAGTGTACTGTCACCTAATTGGCCGCTGTCGTTACTCCCCCATGTGTAGACCCCACCGTTATTCCTGGAGATTGTATGATTATAGCCTGCCGCGATCTGCCACGCGGTTAAATCATATCCATCAACCATTACCCGGACGGGGACTGCGCTGTCATTAGAAATAAAGCCGGCACCTAACTGTCCATGAGAGTTTCTCCCCCACGCCCAGACCGTTTCGTCCGCCTTAATCGCGACCGTGTGATAACCACCTGCCGCAATCGCTGCAACTTGTGTAAAATTGAAAACCGGTTCAGGAATGGGTTTAATAGGTTCATTAAGTCCGTCGCAAAAATCATGCCCCAATTGGCAGGAATCATTTGCCCCCCATGTCCAAGCCGTGCCATCCCCCCTGAGAGCGACCGAGTGATAGTATCCTGCCGCGATCGCCGTTATACCCGAAATATCGACAACCCGCCTAGGCCCTTGCGTAAAAAGCGGCAGGCCGTAACCCAGCTGGCCGGAGCCGTTACTCCCCCATGTCCAGACTGTGCCGTCTGTTTTGACAGCGACCGTGTAACCGCTACCTGCCGCAATCGCCGTCATATCCGAAAGATCGTTCACCTGCACGGGGGTGAACTTATTATCCTGAGTCCCGTCACCCAACTGGCCATAAGCGTTATCCCCCCAGGCCCAGACCGTACAGTCTGTCTTGACCGCGACCGTGTGACTGCTTCCTGCCGCGATCGTAGAAACATTTTCCAGCCCGGCAGAGACAGGGGATGAACTGTCCGTGGTCGTCCCATCACCAAGCTGACCGTAATTATTTCGTCCGCTGGTCTTTATGGTTCCATCGGCCATCAGAAAGACCGTATGATATGTGCCGGCTGCCGCCGCTGTTGCATTACCGATATTGACCACCTGCGTCGGGATAGAACGCCCGAACGCATCTGCGATACCGAGCTCCCCGTATACATTGGAGCCCCAGGCCCAAGCAGTTCCATCCGTCTTGATAGCAACAGAATGAGAGCCATTTGCAGCGATAGAAATTACGTTGCCGAGAAACAGGACCTGCACAGGTGTTAAACTGTCTGTCGTGCTATTGTTGCCAAGCTGTCCTATATAATTATTACCCCACGCCCACACTGTCCCATCTGTTTTGAGAGCAAGCGAATGCATGTCGCCTGCAGCAACCGCTGCCACACTGGTCAAACCGCTCACCTGAACTGGCGTGGAACTGCTTGTGGTCTCGCCATCACCCAGCTGACCGCTGTTATTATTACCCCATGCCCAGACCGTACCATCCGATTTGACCACAACGGTGTGATCACCGCCTGCCGCTATCGCCGATGCAGTAAGACCGCTCACAAGTACTGGCGAATCCTTGTCAATGTTAGACCCGTCCCCGAGCTGCCCAACGTCATTGCGTCCCCATGTCCAGACGGTGCCGTCCGTCTTGAGCGCGACAGTATGACTATCGCCTGCCACGACTTGCTGTACATCCGTGATGGACACAGCATGCGCGCTTCCGGCTCCAACGGCCATGATGGAAATGAACGCTGCGATGGAAATGAGACGCCTGATCATTCTGCCCTCCCTGGCAACATTGGGTCTGGTGAAGTATGGATAATTGTTCTTTTCACTGTGGTAACCAGTGATCTTTTACTTTTCGTTCAGGCCGGCGGCAATCCTGTCGGACCTGCCAGTATCTCCTCTCTGCCAGCCCGCTAGACGCATAACCACCCATTTTATAACAACGACAAAAGGCCGACAGCTATGCAGATTCATGCCTTCCCCCAACCTTTTCTCCCGGAAAACTGCGCTTCAGACAAATCGTCCAGATATTATCGAACAAGCGCCATCGACAACTGGCGCTGTTTCTATCAATATAGTCATTCAAGAGTTTTTTGAATGTATCCCTTTTTATTCCTCGATCATGCTCCGCGTTTTTTCCGCTTATTGGACTTCTCAGCATCGCGATCTTTCGATCGAAGAACTTCCCAGAGCTCGGTATAGGTGCCGAAGGGCTTTTGCTCCCCTGCTTCGACAGATTCGATGATACCGTTCATTTTCCGGGGATCATCGTTGTCACGGCGATAGATCCGAATGATGTAGTTTTCCACAATAGCTCCCCGGCAAAACCGCATGGCCCGTGCCGGACGGGTCTCTGCCTTCTGCGGGAGAGCCTACAGCATGAGCGGATACAGGAGAGATACAAATAGAAATTTTTATTGAGGATGTTGCAGATTAATTAAATATTATGAAGAATCAAGTGGATACGGACATGGGCAGGAAGGGATAAGTCGGATACATTCTGCAGTAAAGGGTGAAGGAACGGCATTTTACAGCTTTTACTTCTAGAAATCCCGGCCAAAGCTCAGGCCAAGGTACTGGCAGGTATTATCATATTCGCCGCTGTTCATGCTGTTCTGTACTGACCGCTTTTCGTACAGCCCGTAATTGTAGAACAGGTCCGTGCGGAATTCATCGCTCCGGTACCCGGCGCCGACGCTGAAATTATGCTGGTCCGCGTCGGGGTTGCCCGGCTCGAGCGTATGGTCGGGAACGGAGGTCTTGATAAAAGCATAGCCCGTGCGCAGCGACACTTTATCGCTCAGCTGATAGGCCAGCCCAATCTTGTACTGCAGGGAGTCCTTCCAGTCCAGGGGCGTGGAACCGTCCACGAGGCCCGCTGCGGGCACTTCCTGCAATATGTCCATGTCCATGCGCGCGAAGGTAGACCAGCGAACGAGCTCGACGTCAAGATCGACGACAACCTGCGGAACGGGCAGATAGGCCATGCCAACGCTCCAGATGTCGGGAAAGACGCTCCTGGTCCGGACAGCGGTGGCGTAGCTTGCCGAGCCGAACAGGGGCTGCAGCGGCGGCGCAATGTTCTCGATGGTCATGTCCCCTTGGTAGTCGATCGGGATACGGCTCCGGTAGGCAAAACCGACGCGGAGATCGTCGCGAAGCGCAATGAGCGCGCCGAGGTTATATCCCCAGCCGTCACCGTCTGCTTCCAGCGTCGACCGGCCGTCGGGAGCGCCGAGGCTGGATTGATCGATCATGCGCTCCATCGTGACCGCTGCCCGCATGTAATCGATGCCTGCCGCAACCGATACCGACGGCGTCATCCGCCAGGCGAGCGTCGGATTCACTGAAAAGGTCCCGATGCTGCTCTCGGTGGAGAGATACCTTGTCTGTCCGGTCCTGCTCCAGGTCCTGCCGCCGATCCCGAAAGGGGAGTACAGTCCCACGCCGAAGACGATGTCCGGATTCCCGCTGTCAGAGACAAGGTAGAGATGGCCGGGAAAAAAGACACGGGATTCGGTCGTTTCGCTCCCCCCGGACGGACTGGTGTAGGTCGTGGACGGCGCCAGGGCCGTGATCCCGCCATACACGCTCGTTCCGCGCATCTGGGTGAGGCCGCCGGGATTGAACAGGATCGCGGAAGGATCGTCCGCAACAGCCACGAAGGCCGTGCCCATGCCCGCGGCACCTGCGCCATGGACCGGTCCGCCTGCAACTGCTGCTCCTGGGAACAGCGCAAGGCAGAGCGCGGCGATCAAGAAGATTCGACGGATTCCGGCTCGCTTTAACCATTCACTATACTTACCCACCGGATGTTACCTCCCTGAAAATCGCCTTTGTGTCCGCCGAAGGTTCGAGCGCAAGCTTTGCCCGGAGAACTGATTCGCACCGCTGGTAGGTCCGCGCGGCATCCGCTTGTCTGCCGATACGGCCATAGCAACTTATGAGCCGCTGATAGAACAGCTCTTCCAGATCGTCGATGTCAAGGCCCCGGAGATAGCAGCCAATGGCCCCATCCCAGTCCTGTTCCGCTTCCCGCGATTCGGCCATGAAGCGCACGGCCCGCAGGTATCTGCTCCGAAGCCGCTCGCGCGGCGAGATCGTCCAGGGCTCTTCCCGGTCCTGGTCAAGGAAATGGCCCTGATACAGGGAAAGCGCTTTTTCCACCATGGCGCGGGCCTCCTTCTGTGTCACGGCCGCGTCGCTGCCGACAAGCGAATCACGGGGAAGGAAATCGACTCCCGCCTCGTCCAGCATCTGCTCGAACGCCCAGGCATCGCACCAGAAGTATCGCGGATCAAGGGTGATTTTCCCTTCCTGGAACCTGACTGCCTCATCGCTCCCGATCATGTGCCTGAGCCGGTGGAGCAGACTTTTGAGGGCAAGATGCGCCGCGTCGCCCTCGGCATCAGGCCAGAGCGCATCGGACAGCTTCTCCTTTGCCACGTCCTCTCCTCCCAGTGCAATCAGCATCTTCAGAAGATCGAGCGGCCGCTTCTGGACCTTGCCGGAAAAAACCACCGGTTTTCCGTCCACGAACAGGGCAAACCCTCCGAACACGCGGACCTTCACTTTCCACGGCCAGGCTTCGCCAGCCAATACCGGTTTCGGCGGGAGAATGGCGCGGTCGAGGATCAGCTGCCGGACAAAGTCTGTTTCGATCCCTGCCTCAAAGGCCTTTGCGCAGAGCTGTGACATCATATTTTGACGCCATAATCCGCAAGTATTAAAGCCTCGCTGTTTCGCGAGCTCGAACGCCGCGGCCAGGTGGCGGGCGCCCTCGCTGTCATCCGCCCTGGCATAGGCACGATAGGCTTCGAAGAGCCTGCAGTCGCATTCATAAAAACTATTACTGTATATGCGTATCATGGCGCGCGTCTTATCAAGGTACTCCTGCGCTTTCTCGGCATTGCCGAGTTCATGATGAATGTGAGCTGCGGTGAGATAAATACTGAAAAGAGACGGTGTTCGGTAAAGGTTCTGCATCAGACTTTCGGATCGGTTGATATGATCCAGACCGAGATCGAGTTCGCTCCGTTCGAGGGCATCGTAGGCCGCGAGAAAATAATATAACGACTGGTCCCAGGCCGGTCTCGTTCCGATCATGGCTTCCATGGCGTTCAGGGCGGAACGGGAGGCGGAATAATCATGGGAACTCGTGTGCACCCATGCCCGGTACCCGAGGAAAATGAAGTCGAAGATGTGTACGCCTGAGCGGTCTGCGTGATCAAGACCCTCGGCCACAAGCGCCAGACAGCGCTTTGCATCATGCCGCATGAGGTTGGTGTACATGACTTTGCACATGTAGAAACATGTAATTGCAAAGTCGTTCGCGCTCTTCCGGCCCGCGAGCCCCTCGAGTTCGGACAAATACTGCATCGCTCCGATGACGTCTCCCCGCAGCATCTGGCGGAACGATGCGTGAAAGACCGTATTACAGCGCAGATTAATGTCAGACGACAAACTTGTCGCCGCCAGGGCGCGGGACATCCAGTGGTCGAAATCCGGGGAGTCCGGCCGCCACATGCACAAGGACCGGAACATGCTCCCTGAGACGCGCGCTTCAATCTCGCTCGGCGGGATCGCTCCGAAACGAGTCTCCAGGAGAGGCAGTTCATCGATCAGGTCATCCAGCTTGCGCAGGTCATCGAAACCGTACAGGACCGCTTCGGTCATCCCGGCCCAGGCAAGAAACATCCCTGCTGGATCATTGGCCCGGGAAAATCCTTCCGCTGCCTTCTCAAGCAGCCTGACGCTCTCGGCCGGCGCGAACGCGAACTGACAGGTGCTGCTCCAGAACAGCAGCCAGGGATTCGACTCGACAACTGCCTGGGGCAAGAGGGCAAGCCAGTGCGCAAGCGTGGTCTGGCGGCCTTGCTGCAGGAGTGTTTGCGCATGGGCCGTCGCCAGTCCGGACAGCGCCTGCCAGTCCTCTGCTTCCGCATACAGTTCAGCGGCTTGTTCCGGCTGGCCGGCATCGGAAAGAAGCGTCGCTGCAATATCGCGCAAGTCCCGCAACGCCTGTGGCGGGAGCGTTTCTTTGAGCTTTTCCAGAAGAAAGGCCCGGAACAGGGGATGGTACTGGTACATCCGCATGGGCCCCAGCGTTTCCACGGTGAAAAAATTGTTGCGCACGAGACTTCTCAGAATACTGCGAGCTTTCTCGTTGCCGGTCATTTTCTCGGCATCGGTCCCCGTAAAATCCTTCAGGATCGAGGTCTTGAGCATCAACTCCTGCTCAACGCCTTTTGCCTTCCGAAACACTTCGTTCGCGAAATAACCGAACGCGCCGTCCGGCACGACCCGCTCCGAGCCGCCTGCCCCCGATGTTGTCAGGAGCACGATTCCGGCGATCCAGCCCTGCGAGCTTTCCATAAGCGCCACGGACCGCTTGCGGTCCATGTGCTTCGATGCCAGGTACGCGCCTGTTTCCGCGTTCGTGAACCGGAGATCATCCCACCCCAGCCGCGCCATCCGTCCGTTGGCCTGAAGCCGGGCAAATGCCTCCGGAGGCTCGGTGCGGCTCAGCACGATCACCCCGATCCCCGGCGGCAGGTTCGAAAGGCCGGTGCAGATCACCTCGTGAAAACCGGCTCTCGGCAGGGGCCCTGCCCCGGCGCCCGCATCCTGATAGTTGTCCAGCACCAGAACAGACGGCGTCTTCATCCGCATACAGAGTTCCTCAAAGAATGTTCGGGTGAAGGCAGGAACGCCCATCAGATACTCCGGCGTGAGCTTCGGCATTGGTTTCCGCTTGCGGGGACTGACTTTCTGCGCGGCAAGCCCGAGATAATGGAAGAAGGTTGACGGATCGGCATCTGACTCATCTACTTGATACCAGAGGCAGGAACGTTCGCGGTGTTCGATATAACTGCTGATCAGCGTGGTCTTGCCGGACCCGGCAGGAGCGGATACCCAGACGAGCGGCCGCTTCTGCTCCTTGTCGAGCAGGTCGAACAGCCGCTTACGGAGAAGAGCGCCGGACGCAGAAGGACGGCGTATCTTTGTCGAACCACCCGGATGGTAAGAGGAATCCCTTGACATGGATCGGCAGCCGCTCCTGGACGAAATACTTGTCAGCAAATCTTTTGTCGCTTATAGCACGTATTGATGGAGCAATGGAGCACCTGGTCTTTCCGCCCTCCTCAGGAACCTGGGGCTCTGATGGAGAGGAGATAATTTCCTTAAGCATTAAAAAAACCTGCGCTTCGCTACGGATGAACCGCATCGATGCCTGCCATTCGTCGGCCCTGCCGGCACACCCTTTTACTCCACAGAGGTACATCAGCCTTTATTCTTACAATAAAAAGACCGCGAGCGGCATGGTAATCAACCCATGCCTTTCTGCCTGACCTCTCCTGAAAGAACCTTCCTCCGAGCACGTCCGTCCGCACTTCCTAAGGTCTCTTAATACCTGAGATATGCTATGAAAAAATAAACAGATTTCTGAAAATTAGGAACTTTGTCGAAAAACATTCATACTCTACCAAAAAGCTGGCACTTGTTCAAACGGAAATAAAACTTTATTCCTATACGGAATATAGATAGTACAAAGTTGGTTCCGATGTCAAGCAACTTAATATTTAGGAACTAACAAACAACAAGTTAACTAGCAAGCGTGAAATAAATTGGGGAGTTAAAAAGGGAGGAGATGATATCGATTTATTCCAAACAGGTGTGCATGATCGGATTTATTACCACAGGATACGGCTATAGAAGAAAATGCTTATTGAGCTGCTTCGCGCAGAACGGCTCCGGCGATCGAGCCGAGGGAGAGGACGCGGTCCACGGCGCCGAGCTCGATGGCCTTTTTCGGCATGCCGAAGACCACGCAGGTTTCCTCGTCCTGGGCAATGGTCGTCGCCCCAGCCTCCCGCATCTCGAGCATTCCCTTGGCACCGTCATCACCCATGCCGGTCATGATGACGCCGACGGCGTTCGCTCCTGCATACCGGGCAGCGGACCGGAATAGGACATCCACCGACGGCCGGTGACGGCTGACCAGCGGACCATCCTTGATCTCGACGAAATACCGGGCTCCGCTTCTCTTCAGAAGAAGATGGTGATTCCCCGGAGCGATCAGCGCCCGTCCGCGGATCACGCTGTCGTTCGTTTCAGCCTCTTTCACGGAAATGTTGCAGATGCTGTCGAGACGCTGGGCAAACGCCTTGGTGAAGTTCTCCGGCATGTGCTGCACGATAACGATGCCCGGAGAATCGAGCGGCAGCCCCACGAGAAAATCCTTGAGCGCTTCGGTCCCGCCGGTCGATGCGCCGACAACGACCACTTTTTCTGTCGTCTTCAGCATCGCATCCTGGCCGATCCTGGCCTTGGCGAGGATCGCGTCTGCTGTGAGCTTGGGCGGTACATCAGGATGAACGAAAGCCATCCGCTTCAGCCGCACCGATGCCGCGGCCTTGACCGCGTCGCAGATCCTGATCTTTGCCTCCTCCAGGAACTGCTTTGCGCCCAGTCGCGGTTTTAGGATGATCTCGACCGCGCCGTATTCCAATGCGCGCAATGCCGTTTCTGAACCGCTCTCGGCGAGGCTCGAACAGATAACCACCGGGATAGGATGCTGCGACATGATCTTCTGCAGGAATGTGATCCCATCCATGCGCGGCATCTCGACGTCGAGCATGATCACATCAGGAACCTCGTGGCGGATGTGGTCCGCGGCGATGAATGGGTCCGATGCCTTTGCCATGACCTCAATATCCGGATCAGATGTCAGGATGTCCGCAAGGGTTTGCCGGACCACCGCTGAATCATCGACGATCAGAACCCGTATCTTGTTTCCCATGAGTCTCTCACTTGCTAGGATGTCTTTCGATATACCGTCGACACAAGCCGCCGCAGTGGCAGATCGAATCCGTGTATGCTTTCCGAATGGCCGAGGAACAGATGCCCTTCCGGCTTCAGCGTACGGCAGAACCGTGTGATCAATTGCTCCTGTGTCTGGCGGTCGAAGTAAATGATCACATTCCGGCAGAAAATCACATCGAGCGGCTCGGCGAAGGTAAATGCTTCCTCCATGAGGTTTAGCCGCTGGAACTGCACGGTGCTTCTCAGTGCCGGCACAATTCGCACCTTGCTTTGTGATCGGTCCCTGCTGCGCAGCAAATATTTCTGCTTCAACGCTATCGGCACATCAGCGAGGCGCTCCGCGTCATAAATGGCATCCTTGGCGCGGTTCAGAACCCGCATGGACAGGTCCGTGGCCAGGATCGTGAAGCGGAATCCGCTGTTCTTTTCCGCGAACTCGGACAGCACCATGGCAAGAGTGTACGGCTCTTCACCGGTTGAGCAGCCAGCGCTCCATATGAGGAATGGACGGTCTCTTTGCCCGTTCCGCTCCCGTTCTTCCACATACTCCGGCAGCACATGGTCGGTCAGGTACTGAAAATGACCGGGCTCGCGAAAGAAGTCGGTTTTGTTCGTGGTGACCGCGTCAAGCATATGGACCAATTCTTTATGCTCGCCGTCACCGATCACGAATTCATAATATTCTGCAAATGTCTTGATGCCGAGTGTGCGCAGCCGTTTCTGCAGCCTCGCCTCAAGCATCACTTTTTTGCTCAACGGCATCTTGATGCCGCACTGATTGCCGATGAACTCGCTGAAGCGGCCGAATTCCGACTGTGTCATGGGCCTTGCCCAAGTCTGAAATCCTGTCTGGTCCATGCATTCCATCAGGCCGCGACGCACAGCGCGGGCCTTTCCTATCTCCCGTTCTTAGCTTTGCTCCGCGCTATTCCCCGCGCTTCCCACCAGGGAAAGCTCGTCAGCGGAGAAGACCTTGTCGATGTCCAGGATGATGATGAACCGGTCGTCCCGCTTCCCCATCCCCTTGATGAACTCGGTCTTGAGCTTGGTCCCGATCCGGG
>Ga0224495_10000662_pt1 | contig 26297 bp, 26 predicted proteins | sample SF_Jul11_sed_USG_FD_168128 | JGI IMG/M metagenome (GOLD analysis project Ga0224495, IMG submission 168128) | Sediment microbial communities from San Francisco Bay, California, United States - SF_Jul11_sed_USGS_4_1 | ecosystem: Environmental > Aquatic > Marine > Sediment | place: USA: California...
TTCGGCAAGCTGCTGGCCCTGCTGGTCTCGCGCATGTGTCAGCTGATCGATGCTGACCAGTTGTTCGGCAGAGACACGAACGTGTTCATCATGCGCGCGCGTCAGACTTTCCAGCTGCGCGTTCCGCTCCGCAACAGCCTTGGCCTGCTCGTCGCGTTCCTGTGCCAGTTGCTGCATCCGCTCCTGCTGTTCGGCAAGCTGCTGGCCCTGCTGGTCTCGCGCATGTGTCAGCTGATCGATGCTGACCAGTTGTTCGGCAGAGACACGAACGTGTTCATCATGCGCGCGTGTCAGACTTTCCAGTTGCGCGTTCCGCTCCGCAACAGCCTTGGCCTGCTCGTCACGCTCTTGCGTCAACAATTCGATGTTGGCCAAGCGCTCCCTTGAAACACGCTCATGTTCATCACGCGCCCTGATGAGATTTTCAAGCTGCGCTTCCCAAGGGTGCGTTATTTCAACCGAACCGTCGATTTCACCAGCAACCCCCGGTTTTGCCTTCGGGTCACCCATGCTCAATGCACCTCTGGGTTGACGCCCCTCAGATCGGCCGAATTTAATGTAATGTAGGAACGGGTTGATATTCGAGTCGGCCACATCCGGATACGCTTCCAGATACCAGCGAGTGTTAAAGTTCGGGCTTGGATTTTTCTCCTCGCTGGCACCTCTCAACAGGTAATGTTTGACCGGATCAATACCCTGTTTAGCAACATCAGGATAATTCTGAAGATACCATTTGTCATCAAAGAGCCCTGACGTTCTTATTGCCCGCACCTCGGTTCTGACTTTCGTGCCCAACAATTCCGATAATATGCCCAGCGGCTTGTTCAGCCCAGCTGGAGACGGTTTATTTGTCCGGATTGCGGCAGGCCCGGTTGGCCTCCCTTTCCGAGTCAATTCTGCAATTTTTTTTTCGCTTTGTTCGTAGAGCGCAAAATAGCGTTCCAATTCCTCCTGAACTAGGTGGACCTGGAGAAGTAGCAGCTCATTTTCGCTCTCAAGATATTTGGCTTTGATTTCGGCTTCATCAACGGCCATGTCATTGGGAGCATCATTATTCGTCATGTTCATTTCTCATTTAACACTGTGGTACGAATTGAAGAAGGCTTCGTGCCAAGATAACCTTCGCGCAAGCGATGATCAGTTCTGGATTATCAACTGTACACGCAATAGTTTATCGCAAGGCATTTTACAACCCGAACACAATCTTCGCACTCACTGCGATCTGGTAGATGATCTGCGTCATCTCCTTGAATATCTGCCTGGACTTTACGTCGATTTTTGGCAATACCATAATTTCATCTCCAGCGCGTATCTTCCCACCCGCTTCGGCAAAACTGCCATCTCGGTGAGCGATGACTATGCGTGAAGCATCTGCGTTTTGCGTGTACCCTCCCGACCGGCTCAAATAGTCATCAAGATCCAAATCGGATTCAAAAGCAATCGCATTCGGGAACAGCACCTCTCCGCTTACCAGCACAAGGCCGTCACGGGTAGGCACTCGAATGACATCCGCGTTTTCCAGCAACAGATCGTTGCGTGCCTCAGATTGTGAAATAAGGACTTGCCCGGATGGCTCAATCTTTTTTGCACGATCAACCCATTGCAAAACCATGCTCGCTTCTTCGCTGCGTAACCGTGCTTCTTCGCTTGTGCCGGAACGGGCGGTGAGCGCTGCAGATTCAAGGCTTTGCAGGGATATCAGCAGGTTTTGCTTTTGCCGCTCTTTAACACTCCGGCGATAAAGCTGGAGGCTTGATGTATCAGACCTGTCTGAAAATTGAATCTGCTTGATGATGTCACCTAGCCTTGCTCCATAAGGCATGACATACTCCTGCGCACTTTGGTGTTCACCTTCTATGCGCACCGAAATCGTCCCTGGTTTCTTATCCGCAGTAAATTCAAGCTCATCGCCATTTTGCAGAGCCACATGGCCAGCCTCGGCCAACGGATAATATTCGGTATTTCTCATCGTGCCGCTATTTCGAACGACGCGGACATGGGTAGACTGGGCGCGGGGTTTGGCCATGCCAATTAGATCTGCCACCGTGCGAGTCGTATCATCGAACTCAAAACGTTTGGCGTTTTCAGCGAGACCGCTGACCTTGACAGTATTTTGTCTAGATGAAACAAATATTACGTCTCCGTCGGCCAATTGAACAAGCGGCATTCGGCCTTCCATCAGAAAGTCGTAAAGACTGACTTTGGCACGCATCTCCTCACCGCGTTTGACTTGCACGTTCAGAAACGAACCCCGCTCCGGATCGATTCCTCCAGCCTGGTCAAGATAATGCAGCAAGCTGTCCATACTGGTTCCCGAATAGAGACCGGGCCGGTTGACGAAACCGCTGACAATAATTCTCACTGGTTGCGCAGCAGCAAGGCTGGCATAGCTGTTGACGTTTGAACGAAATACTTTGCCCACGGCTGAATCAATCACGCGCTGGATATCCCTGTTCTGCACACCCTGCACCTGAACTGGCCCGACATGCGGAAGAAATATATTGCCCTTTGGGTCAACAGATAAAACCGCATCTAATTCAAAAGCGCCCCAGAAACGCACCTGAATATTGTCGCCGGCGGTAATTGCGTAATCCGGATTAAATTGAGTGCCACCCTGTCGAGCAAAAGCCCCGGTAAACAAATTGGCCCCGAATACATCGCTATTAAGGTTGGCTGAATAATCGATGAATTGGGGAGGTTGCGTCGGTGATTCAATAACCGGAGCTGGCGCAGGCTGCGGCATCGCTTGCATCGGCGCTAACTCCGGCGCCTGATTAATTCGCAAGTTCAGTGCCTGGTCTATGCTGAATGGGCTCTCGTCAGCCGCATATGCAATGGGCACAAAGCAAGTAATCATCGCAAGAAATGGAAGCGCGACAAGAGTCAATCCCACAAACCGCTTCGGATTAATAAAAGGTGTAAATGACAGTCGTATCATGGGTTCAATCCTTATGATCGCGGATGATAGCCGCAAGCAGGTGAGTGATGCCGGCAAGCAGCAACGTGATCAAAATAAAGATAACAATGTTATATAACCTGCGGGGTTCAAGCGGATACTCAGGAAGTGTGGGCCCGCGCACAATCGACACCTTCTTGAGTGTGCGCAACGCCTCCACCCTTCCATGCTCCAGTGCGTTCAGCGCAGTTTTGTATACATCCTGCGTAAACTCGGCATCCATTTGCAGGCGCTGGTACTCCTCCACCGCACTATTCAACATTTTTCCGTCGGTGGAAATCAACTTCCCCTGCTCACGTTCAATCTGCTTTTGTATGGCCGCAATCTGCTGGTTAAGCTCGACGACATTATGGCTGCCCGGCATCAAGTAACCCAGCAGGCTGGCACGTTGTGTTTGCAGGTCGGCAAGTTGCCCTTCAAGGCGGTTGATGATTGCAACAATATTTTCTGCCGTACCTTGCGGCGAAACCAGTCCCTGCTTGTTCTGGAAGTTCAGCAACGCTTTGCGTGATTGAACGACGCGCTCCCCCATTTCACCCACCTGCTTTTCAAGGAATGACACCTGCTCATTCGCAAGGTTATGTGCCATGGCATTCATGTGGCGTTCGCCTTCTGCCACCATTATGGAAGTTATGGCCAGAGCCATTTTGGGGTCATAGGCTTGCGCTTTTATGATCAGGACACCCGCGTAACTATCGTACTCCACACCGACTCGAGACAGATAGTGCTGATAGAAGCTTTCCAGCGGCACGTCACTAAACCACATGCGCGAAAGCGGATCACGCCGCCAGTTGCTATAGTGGGCACGCAAATCAAGCTTGGCATCAAGTTTACCGAGCATATTTTCAGAGAGCAGATGATCACGCAGCAGCATTTGGTCGGAGCCATTGCCGCCGGCATTGCCCAATAAACCACCAATATTGACCCCCTGCCCGCTCCCCACGTCGGTGGTCTGGACGACAACATGTGCTATGGAAACATACCTGTCAGAGGCGATCAGTCCCCAATAAATAACAGCCAGCAAGGAAGCGGCAAAAGCCGCACCAAGGGTGCGGCGGCGCAACATTGCAGGAATCAGCCACCCTCGAGCCCAACCTGTCAGACTCATAATCGATCGAATGTAACCACCTTGTAAAATACGACGCATCATTATTCTTTCTTCGCCTTTACGCACTGAGTATGCAGATCGTAAAGATCAACCAGTTTGTTTATTGGTTCAGGAGCGCGCCTTCTAAGCACTGGTAATTCATCCGGCTTGAGTTGATATCCTCGTTTGGCGATCTGCCCCTCGCTGGCCAGCTCGATTCCCGCCTTTTTTGCGGTTTGGACAACTCCTTTGAATTCTTCAAATTCAACACAGACGGGAGTGCCGTTTTTTCCTTGCTGCAGCATTTCCAGCACCGCCTCCAGCCGCCTTGCTTGCTCCGCCTCCTTCTCAATCTGCTCGGCATTATCTCCACTCTGCCCGAACGTTATGCTGACCGGTTCGCTGACTGTCTGGCTGTCCTTGTAGGCGCCAAGTGCATCCCGAACATCGTCAAACCAATGAGCTTTGCCTTCATTTAGCCAGATGCCGGCAGTACAGAATTGCTTGAGTGTACCTTCGCCATGGGAAACCATGATAAGACTGGCATGACCGGTCAATTCCTTGAATGCAGCGGCAGCTTTCGTCCTGAAAGCCGCATCCCCTGTTGCTGTCACTTCATCTGAGATATACACATCAAAATCAAAGGCCAGCGACAGCCCGAAATGCAAACGCGATTTCATTCCCGAAGAGTATGTCTTCACAGGCTCATCGAAAGCATCACCCAGGTCAGCGAACTCCTGAATGTACGCAATGCGCTCCGGGATATCATCTTCATGTCCGTGAATACGGCTAACGAATTTTGCATTTTGCCGGCCCGTTAGCGAACCTTGAAGTCCTCCGCCGAAGCCCATCGGCCATGAAACCCGGCAATGGCGTTCGATGCGGCCACGGTTTGGCGTATCGATACCGCCTATCAGTCGCAGTAACGTAGACTTGCCCGCGCCATTGCATCCGACCAACCCTACGTTAAGCTTAGGCGGAATAGTGAAGGAAACTCCCTGCAGCACCCATTTCCCCGGTCCGTGGTCAGTCTGGTATCGCTTGTAGACATCATCAACAACGATCATTGCGCCACCAACTTAGCCGAAAAACGGACATGCAGTATTAAACCGAGAAAAATCAGCGTCAATGCAAAACCATATAAATAAGCAATGCTAAGGTTCGGCGCAGCATTGTAGTAAGGGGAAAAAGCCAGCCGCGCGGACTCTAGGCCATGAAGAATCGGATTTAACAACAGCCAGTCGCGATAGGGTTGTGGGGCTTGTGCAACCGGGAAGATAACGCCGGATGCAAAATACATCGGCGTCATTATAAAACCTATTACATTCCCCACTTCAGGTATCAAATCGCCAGCAACTGAAGTTATCAACCCAAATCCAAGCCCTAACAGCCATAAGCCCAAAAAAGCTTCCAGCAAAGACAGTGGATCATAAGGCAGGCCACTTGCCCCCCAAAAAGCTGCGGCACAGAACAGAATGAGTGCAACTATCATGGCCAAAAATCCCTCCAGCACAGCTCGCACCAATACTGTGTCAACCGGCTTGACCTGACGATAGGTAAAAAGTCCCCGATTGGAATCTACGGCATTCTGGGATTGTGTAGCTGTACGCCTGAATGTCAGAAAGGCCATCATGCCAACCATCAGCCAGACGGTGGTATCGATTCCACCAACCGTACGCATACGAAAAATAATAAAAATAATCAGCAGCACACCGATATGAATCAGTGGCTCCAGCAACAGCCACAACCACGCCGCACGCCCCGTGGAAATTCGGCTGACTGCTTCCCGCAAAAAAAGCGCTTTCCAGACAGAAAGCGTAATAACTGCAGGTGTACGTGCACTAGCCATGACAGTAATCAACTGGCTTGCCTAAGCAAAGCATATCCTCGCAACCATCTGAAAATATATAAACATTCAACATAATAGCCATAATAGTCGCATTATTTCTTGTTTTTTATGTGCTATTTCTTATTAGAAGCGCACATTATGCTTAATTAACAGTAAGTCAGCAAACCCTCTGCCACTTCAAATCGGCAGGTATTGTCCTGATTTTACGTGCAACTTCAATAATTCCGGAGAAACCTTTTAACTCTTAAGCACGTTTGAGTTATTAACAAGCAGTAGGATCAAGCCACGCCATCACAAATCTTTATTCAATATTGTCGCGGACTTGAAGTGCTCCAACCATGACATGCTATTATTCTGGACAGTCGATGTTGCATGGTTAACCTGTCGCAACGTTCCATTAGTCATTGTCAAGAAGGAGGAAATCGTGGTGCAAAAATCTTGGAAAGCCTTTATCACCTCGGCGTTGCTGGCAGGTAGCAGTGTCGCAATCGCCTTGCCGTTCAACTCGTTCGATCCGCGCTCGATGGCGATGGGCGGTGCCGGTGTCGCTGTAGGCGATGCCAAGATCGCGCCTTTCTTCAACCCCGCGCTGCTCACTGTTACGCGTGAAGATGATGATTTCTCGCTGGCACTCCCCATCATTGGCGTACGCGCTTACGATCCGGAGAAGTTCGCCACTAGCCTGGATGATTTTCAGAAGAACGACTACGTGGGCCAAATGGATACGGCAATTAGCAACTACAACTTAGCGCAAACCAGCACTAATCTTAACGCTATCTCTACAAATGCTTCCACCCTTTCAACCCAATTCACCACGCTGAGCGACAAACCGATCCAAGCTGAATTTGGTGCTGGCTTTGTGATTGGCATCCCGAGTAAATCTTTCGGGATGGCTCTTTATGGAAATGGATGGGGTGCAGTGGGCGGTATCATCAAGTACCGTGACGACCAGACGTTGCAAAATTTCATTTCAATGTCCAACACCGTAGCAAATACCATAAGCACTAGTTGTGCAGGAACCGTCAATAATAGCGCCGGGTGTGTATCAGCTCTATTGGCGATGCCAATCACTGACACGAACCCGAATCCACTGATTACAACCAACGAGTTTTTCACAATCGATGCCTCTGTTGCCACACCCAATGTGACGTCGAATTTCAACTCGAACAACTTGCAGTCCAGCGTAGACATTCGCGGCGTCGTGCTGTCCGAAGCGGGCTTTGCACTGTCCCACGAATTCAACCTGATGGGTTCGGATTTCGGCGTCGGTATCACACCCAAAGTCGTGCGTGCCATGCTGCTGGACTACACAGCGGACGTCAACAACGGCAGTACCGGCAATGCAACCGACAGCGATTTCACCGCGAAATACACTACGGTGAACTTCGACCTCGGCCTGGCCAAAGATTATGCCAACGGCTGGCGAACAGGTTTTGTTATCAAGAACGTTATCCCGCACAAACTGGACTTTAAACGTGCCCCTGTTCTGGGAGTAGGCGCAACGCCCCAACCCACTGGCGATACTGTCAGCCTCAGACCACAGGCGCGTGTCGGCGTTTCCCATTCCAACAGCTGGTCCACCGCCGCGCTGGATGTCGACCTGACCGCAAACGACCCCGCCGGATTTGAGAACAAGAGCCAGTATGTTGCACTGGGCGGCGAGTTGAATGCCTGGGATATTGCGCAACTGCGAGTAGGCTACCGTGCCGACCTGAAGAACAGCAATCGCAGTGTCGCCTCGGCGGGTATCGGCCTTGGCCCATTCGATCTGGCGGTGTCCGGCAGCGCCAATGAAGTCGGTGCCTCTGCCTCGTTTGGCTTTACCTTCTAAAACACTGCTGTCCACCGGCTAGTGCTATAGCAGGCGCGACAAGTCACCACTGGCGAATCCGGTTAACGGGTTCGCCATTTTTTTGCCCAGCGCGATCACCTTGAACAACTCGCCCATCTCGGCGGGACTGGTCAGTTTTTTCACCTGACCGGAAATGGGCAGATATTCGCCGAGATTTTCGGGCGAGACTTCCTGCATCAATTCGGCGATGCCGTTGTTGATCAGGAAAAAAGCCTGGCTGGTGTAGCCCATCAATTCCAGTCCCGCATCGATGCCGCATTCTGCAATATCGGTGAAGTTCACGTGTGCGGTGATGTCCTGCAAGCCCGGAAAAAAGAACGGGTCGTCGTGTGCGTGGTGGCGGTAGTGGCACATCAGTGTGCCGCAGCTGCGCTGCGGGTGGTAGAACTCTCCCGCGCCAAAGCCGTAATCGACAAACACCATCGCGCCCTGCTCCAGTCGCTGCGCAAGGCTTTCGACCAGACCGCGTGCGGCCATACAGACCTCGCTGACATAATTGTCCGGCACGATGAGCTGTTCGGCAACATCCAGCAGTGTGGCATCGGTGATCGCACGTTCTTCCCAGATAAAACCGTGTGCACCCCATGCCACACCGCGCTCGGAAATTGCGCTATCGCGCCAGTGCAGCAGGTGCACTGGCAGGGCATCCAGCACTTCGTTGGCGATGATTGCGCCGGAGAATTTTTCAGGCAGTGCATCCAGCCAGTGGATTTTTCCGTGTAGATGCGGCAACTTTTCACGCAATAAGTTTTGCTGGCGTTCGCGCAGATCGGCGCTGACTTCGAGGATTGAATAACGATCCGGCAGTTGGCCGAGCCGCTCAAGTTCGGTCAGCATATCAAGCGCCAACTTTCCGCTTCCCGCACCGAGTTCGAGAATGTTTGGCGCACTTCCCGCCATGATTTCCACCGCTTGCCGCGCTACAGTTCGGCCGAACAACGGCGAAAGTTCCGGCGCTGTAACAAAATCGCCCGCCTCCCCCAGCTTGTGGGAGCCTGCCGTGTAGTAACCCAAGCCGGGAGCATACAGGGCGAGTTCCATGTAACGCGCAAACGATATCCATCCGCCTTGCGCCTGAATTTCATTGCAAATGGATTCGGTCAGGGTGGCGCTGTGTTGCGCGGCTTCCGCGCCGGGTGCGGGCAATGTAACTGGCATGGTCGGGTATAATCAGCAGGGTATGCAATAACGATGTGAGTGGCCGAGTTTAATGGAGAGTGCGATGCAGGGCAAAGCGATACTGGTGACGGGCGGCGCAAAACGCGTCGGCGCAGCAATCTGCCGTCGACTGCATGCGTCCGGCGCTCGGCTCGCAATTCATTACCGCAGCTCAGCTGAAGAAGCACTGGCATTGCGTGATGAACTGAACGCGCTGCGCCCGGACAGCGCAGAGATATTCCAGGCTGACCTGCTCGACATCAACGTACTGCCCCAATTGGTGAACGATGTGATCGGCAAGCTTGGTCACCTTGATGCACTGGTCAACAACGCCTCCAGTTTCTATGCCACCCCGCTGACCGGCATTGATGAAGCGCAATGGCACGATTTGATCGGTACCAATCTGAAGGCGCCGCTTTTTCTGGCCCAGGCCGCTGCTCCAGAGTTACGCCGACGCCACGGTTGTATCGTGAACATCGTCGACATCCACGCCGAGCGGCCCATGCACGGCCATCTACTTTACAGCGCAGCGAAAGCCGGGCTGGTGGCACTGACCAAGGGATTGGCGCAGGAAATGGCACCGCAGGTTCGCGTCAATGCTGTTGCACCGGGTGTCATCATCTGGCCGGAAAACGAAGCTTGGCAGGATCAGGAGCAGCGCCGCAAAATCGTCGCCCACACTCTACTCAAGCGCGAAGGAGAACCGGACGATATCGCCCGTACAGTGCAGTTTCTGATCGCCGATGCACCCTATATCACCGGACAGGTTATTTCTGTCGACGGCGGCCGCAGTATCAATCTTTGAGAAATAAATGAACGACATCACACAACCGCAGCACTTCGAACGCCATTCCACCAACTTCAACCGCCTCAAGGGCCGGCTGGAACATATGGTCGGACAGGCTATCGGCGATTTCAACATGATTGAGGAGGGCGACTCCGTGATGGTGTGCCTGTCCGGCGGCAAGGATTCCTATACCTTACTGGATGTCCTGCTCACGCTACGCAAGCGCGCGCCGATCGATTTTCGCATCGTCGCGATGAATCTAGACCAGAAACAGCCGGGGTTTCCTGCAGATGTGCTGCCGAATTACCTGAAGTCGCTGGGCATCGAGTATCACATCGAAACCCAGGACACCTATTCCATCGTCAAGGAAAAAATCCCCGAGGGCAAAACCACCTGTTCGCTGTGCTCGCGGCTGCGGCGTGGAATTATTTACAAAGTAGCCGGCGAGCTGGGTGCGAACAAGATCGCGCTGGGCCATCACCGCGACGACATGATCGAGACGCTGTTCCTGAACATGTTCTTTGGAGGAAAACTCAAGGCGATGCCGCCCAAGCTGGTTACCGACAAAGGTGACCACATTGTGATCCGTCCACTCGCCTATTGCGCGGAAAAGGACATTGCACGTTACGCGCGCGGAATGGAGTTCCCGATCATCCCATGCAATCTGTGCGGCTCTCAGGAAAACCTGCAACGCCAGAATATAAAGGAGATGCTCGCCAACTGGGAGCGTGAATATCCGGGGCGCAGCCAAACCATATTCACCGCGATGCAGAACATCAAGCCGTCTCATTTACTGGACGGCAGTATGTTCGACTTCAGGAATCTCAAGTTGGGTGTCGATTTGGACGAAGGCGACATCGCGTTTGATGACGACATGCGCTAGCGACCTCAAATGCATGCGGAACGCAATCGCCCAAAGCGGGTCATATCGAGGTTGAAAGTTGTCGGGCCCGCATGACCGCCGGATGTATGTGTTGTGCTATGCTTGCAAACGTTGAATCTTTTGGATTTGGCTATTTTAATTAGGAGTGAAGTCATGTTTTTTCGCAGTATTCTTGCCTTTTCATTTTCAGTATTTTCTCTGGCGGCCGTCCCATTATTGACCGTCTCCAATACAGCCGCGGCTGACACGCTGGATATCAATCTTCGCGACAGCAGCGCCCAATTGCGTTACAGCGCATCGATGGGGCGCGACACTCTGGGAAAATCCGAATTACACCTTGGCCTGCTCTATGCCAACAAAGACAATTTCCTTGCCGATTTCGGCTTGCAAGTTCAGGATGAAGTGGGAGTAAATTCTTCCGTGACAGCCGGTGTAGGCATAAAAGCAGTTGTGGCACGCACTGCTGCCAGCGACGCATCTGCTGTCGCAGTCGGTGCCCTGATTGGGGTCAAACCATTGCCAGATCCACGCCTGAATATCGTTGGCCTGGTATACGTATCACCGGAAATCCTCTCTTTCGGTGAATCTACCCGCTATATCGAGACCACGGCACGTGTGGAATACGAGATCATTCCACAGGCACTCGCTTATCTCGGATACCGTTCCAACCGGTTCGACCTGAAAAACAAGTTCCAGACGAAAATGGACGACGGCCTGATGATCGGTTTGCGAATGACGTTCTGATTCGACCCGGACTTGCAGTCCGGGTTACTTTCCAGCCGCGACGGCAACCTTGAAGATCATCTTGCGCACTTGTCCGCTACCTACCAGCGGCGCGTGCGCATCTTCGGGAAAGAAGATGCAAAAATGATCAGGCGGCACGGGAACCCATGAAGCGGGTGCATCCAGAAAGAACTGGATATCCTTTTCACCGCTGAAATCTCCCACCGGGTTATGGCAATCCTCGAGTGGCTTCCATCCCATCGTCTCATCGCCTTCCAGCACCAGCTGGATATCTATGTACTTTCTGTGGCACTCCAGCCGCGCCAGCTCCCTGGTCCTGCCCGGCACATGCTCAACAATAGCAATGAGATCGTCGCCGATAATGTTGTAGCGCCCCGGTGCCAGTGAATATAAGTGAGTGTCGCGAATATACTCAAACGCGCGCTGGAACAGCGGATGCAGCGAGATGTAGCGGGAAGACTGGGAAAGTGCAGAGAGGATCATGGTTTGGCGCTCCGTAATTGTTCAACCTTCGACAGGCTCAGGGTGAATGGTCGTGGTGTCAATCAGATAAACCGCGCCACCATTCCTTTATCCAACTCGCCCTGCAGCGGTATCTGCACATGATGACCGCTGCCGGGTGCTACGGTGACCGCTTCGCCAGTCAGGCTGCGCATCTCGTTCAACACGATGATGTGATTCCCTGATGGGTGGATGATCTCCAGTTTATCGCCTACCGAAAATTTGTTCTTCACGTCGATCTCGGCCATACCGTTCACGCAACTGACGATGTCGCCGACGTACTGCTGGCGGAAACTTTCTGAGTGGCCGCGCATGTAATTCTGCTGCTCGTGGGTATGGTGGCGTTCGTAGAAGCCGTCGGTGTAGCCGCGATTCGCCAGTGCATCCAATGCACCCAGTAACTCCAGGTTGAACGGGCGGCCTTTAACGGCATCATCTATTGCCTGGCGATAGACCTGCGCGGTGCGTGCCACATAGTAGATGGACTTGGTGCGGCCCTCGACCTTGAGCGAGTCAATGCCTATCTTTACCAGCCGCTCAACATGCTCCACTGCGCGCAGATCCTTTGAGTTCATGATGTAGGTACCGTGTTCGTCTTCCATCACCGGCATCAGCTCACCCGGATGATCCTGGCGTGAGATGACATACACACGATCCGCCATCGGGTGGCGCGGCTGGTCGCCGCAATCGGACAGCGCGCTATCGCTCAGCGCTTTGTCGAAATCGAAATCTAATTTTTGAATATCGCCCGTGCCGTTCTCTTCGGCATTTTCCACCTTGTAATCCCAGCGGCAGGAGTTGGTGCAGGTGCCCTGATTCGCATCACGGTGGTTGAAGTAGCCGGAGAGCAGGCAACGGCCGGAATAGGCAATGCACAGCGCGCCGTGGATGAACACTTCGAGCTCGATGTCGGGGCAGAGCTGGCGTATCTCCTCGATCTCATCCAGCGAAAGTTCGCGGGAAAGTATGACGCGCGTAAGCCCAAGTGATTTCCAGAATTTAACCGCCGCATAATTGACGGTGTTGGCTTGCACCGACAGATGCACGTCGATTTCCGGCCAGCGTTCGCGCACCATCGCAATCAGACCCGGATCTGCCATGATCAGCGCATCGGGTTTCATCGCTATCACCGGTTCCATGTCGGCCATATAGGTCTTAACCTTGGCGTTGTGCGGCATCAGGTTGCTGGCAACGAATAGCTTCTTGCCCAGTGCGTGTGCCTCCGCAATGCCGGTACGCAATTCTTCCATCTTGAATTCGTTGTTGCGCGCGCGCAGGGAATAACGCGGCTGACCGGCGTATACCGCATCCGCGCCAAAGGCATAGGCGGTGCGCATCTTGTCGAGCGTACCTGCCGGCAGCAGCAACTCGGGTGCGCGCGGCTGACTCATAGTCCCAGCCGTTTGCAGATCGCCAATACCTGCGCGGACTGATTCAGCGTATAGAAATGCAACCCCGGCGCACCGCCCGCGAGCAATCTTTCACACAACTTCGCAACCACCTCCTGGCCAAAGGCCTGTACTGATTCGGTGTCGTCGCCATAGCCCTCCAGCGTCTTGCGCATCCAGCGTGGAATCTCCGCACCGCACATGTCTGAAAAACGGGCCAGCTGTGAATACTTCATGATGGGCATGATGCCCGGCACGATAGGGATGCTGACGCCCAGCTTGCGACTTTCATCAACAAAACGGAAATAGGCATCCGCATTGAAAAAATATTGCGTGATCGCAGAATCCGCTCCCGCATCGACCTTGCGCTTGAAGTTCAGCATGTCGTCACGCGCCGATCTGGCCTGCGGATGAAACTCCGGATAGGCGGCCACTTCAATGTGAAAGTGATCGCCGGTCTCGGCACGGATAAATGACACCAGTTCATTGGCATACTGGAATTCACCGGTGGTTGCCATGCCGGAAGGCAGGTCGCCGCGTAGCGCGACGATGCGCTTGATGTCCGCGCCCTTATAGGTATGCAACAACGCGCTGATGTTCTGCCGGGTCGAACCTACACAAGAAAGGTGGGGCGCGGCATCAAAGCCTTCGCCCTTGATACGCAATACTGTTTCCAGCGTGCGCTCCTGTGTGGATCCGCCTGCGCCAAAAGTGACCGAAAAGAACTCCGGGTTCAGTGCAGCCAATAGCTTGCGTGTAACCGCCAACTTTTCGACGCCTTCCGGTGTCTGCGGCGGGAAAAACTCAAAACTGAAATGTGATTTCATGCCGTTCTCACTTTTATTTAGTACTCATCAACTGAGCTGCGGCCGAGGATAGCGCCCATGAAAATATACTGTAAAGCACCGCCCCCATTACGCCATGCCAGAAACTGTCAACGATAAATCCGTGCAGCAACGATCCGACAAACCAGAACAGGAAACCGTTGATGCACAAGATGAACAGGCCCAGTGTCAGCATTGTCACGGGCAGTGTCAATATGATCAACAACGGGCGTATCAGTGTGTTAACCAGCCCCAGAAAGAAAGCCGCAAGCAACGCAGCAGCGAATCCTTCCACTTGTATTCCCGGAACGAAGTTGGCCACAGCTATCAGTGCTATCGCGTTCAAAATCCAGATCAACAGAAGGTACATGACTCTCTTTCAAGTAAAGAGGGGGCGGAAAAACCGCCCCCGCTGTTTCGATTGGCCCGATGGCCTGCCCGATCAGTAGCGGTAGTGGTCAGCCTTGTAAGGACCATTCTTCGGCACACCGATGTAGTCGGCTTGCTGGTCGGTCAACTCGCTCAACTGTGCATTTAGCGTGGTCAGTTGCAGGCGCGCGACCTTCTCGTCCAGGTGCTTGGGCAAGGTGTACACGCCAACCGGATAGTCCTTGGTACGCGTGTACAACTCGATCTGCGCAATGGTCTGGTTCGCAAACGAAGACGACATCACATAGGAAGGATGGCCGGTACCGCAACCCAAATTCACCAAGCGGCCCTTGGCCAGCAGGATGATGCGCTTGCCGTCCGGGAAGATCACGTGGTCAACCTGGGGCTTGATCTCTTCCCACTGGTATTTTTCCAGCGAAGCCACGTCAATCTCGTTGTCGAAGTGACCGATGTTGCAAACGATTGCCTGATTTTTCATTGCCGCCATGTGGTCATGGGTGATCACGTGGAAGTTGCCGGTGGTGGTGACAAAAATGTCGGCCTTGTCGGCAGCGTATTCCATGGTCACGACGCGATAGCCTTCCATCGCAGCTTGCAGTGCACAGATCGGATCGATCTCGGTGACCCATACCTGTGCGGACAGCGCACGCATGGCTTGCGCGGAACCCTTGCCCACATCGCCATAACCCGCGATCACCGCGATCTTGCCCGCAATCATCACGTCGGTAGCACGCTTGATGCCGTCCACCAATGATTCGCGGCAACCATAAAGATTATCGAACTTGGACTTGGTCACGGAATCGTTGACGTTGATCGCCGGGAATTTCAGTTCGCCACGCTCATGCATCTGGTACAGGCGATGCACGCCGGTGGTGGTCTCTTCGGTCACGCCCTTGATTTGCGCCAGGCGGGTTGAATACCAGGTCTTGTCCTGTGCCAGCTTGGCCTTGATCGATGCGAACAGGCAGGTCTCTTCTTCAGAACCAGGCTTGCTGATCAGCGTGGCGTCTTTCTCGGCACGCGCACCCAGATGCAGCAACAGTGTGGCATCGCCGCCATCATCCAGAATCATGTTGGAATAGCCACCGTCTGCCCATTCGAAAATACGGTGTGTGTAATCCCAGTAATCCGTCAGCGACTCGCCCTTCACCGCGAACACCGGCGTACCGCCTGCTGCGATAGCTGCCGCAGCGTGATCCTGAGTCGAGTAAATATTGCAGGAAGCCCAGCGTACTTCCGCACCCAATGCGGTCAGTGTTTCGATCAGCACTGCAGTCTGGATCGTCATATGCAACGAGCCGGTAATGCGCGCGCCCTTCAGCGGCTGTGTCTTGGCGAATTCATTGCGGATAGCCATCAAACCGGGCATTTCGGTTTCAGCGATGGCGATTTCCTTGCGCCCCCATCCGGCCAGGTTGATATCGGCGATAACGTAGTCTTTGTTTGCGGTACTCATATGCATCTCCATTCACAAGTGGTTAATGAATGGGTGCAGTTGAAACGTTGAAACCACAAGCTTCGAGCCTGACGGGGGACTGATGTCCAGCCCCGCTGCAGCACCCCTCGAAGAGTGGGTAAAATTCATTATGTGGGCGAATCGCGGTGTCGCGTACTCGCTCGCTCCTTGCGCTTCATCCCACAAAGCAAATTTCCTTGATCTATTTACTGGCATCCTCACGCAGTGCTTCTGCGCGATCCGTGGCTTCCCAAGTAAATCCCGGCTCTTCACGACCAAAGTGTCCGTAGGCTGCGGTGTTCTCATAGATAGGACGCAACAGGTCAAGCATCTGCACAATGCCCTTCGGACGCAGATCGAAATGGCGCAATACCAGCTCGGTCAGCTTTTCATTGGAAATCTTGCCCGTTCCATAGGTGTCTACCATCACGCTGGTTGGTTTGGCCACGCCGATCGCGTAGGAAACCTGCACTTGGCACTTGGTTGCCAGACCTGCAGCAACGATATTCTTCGCGACATAACGGCCAGCATAGGCAGCTGAGCGGTCAACCTTGGAAGGATCCTTACCCGAGAACGCGCCGCCACCGTGTGGAGCCGCGCCACCATAGGTATCGACAATGATCTTGCGACCGGTCAGGCCGCAATCGCCCTGGGGGCCGCCGACCACGAAGCGCCCTGTCGGATTCACCAGATAATTGATGTTGCCCTTGATCATCTCTTTCGGCAGCATGGGCTTGATGATCTCCTCGATCGCGGCTTCGCGAATCTGTGCAAGCGTCATCTCGGGTGCATGTTGTGTTGAAAGCACCACGGTATCGATAGAATCCGGCTTGCCATCAACATAACGGATGGTCACTTGCGACTTCGCATCCGGGCGCAGCCATGGCAGGCGACCGTCGTGTCGCAGTTCAGCCTGGCGTTCCACAATGCGGTGCGCCAGATAAATAGGCAAGGGCATCAGCGTCGGTGTCTCTTCGCATGCATAACCGAACATCAAGCCCTGGTCGCCCGCGCCCTGGTTCAGGTAATCGTCCGAAGCGCGGTCAACACCCTGCGCGATATCCGGGCTTTGCTTATCGTAGGCCACCAGCACCGCGCAGCCTTTATAGTCGATGCCGTACTCGGTATTGTCGTAGCCGATGCGCTTGATGGTATTGCGCGCCACGTGGATATAGTCAACATTTGCCGTCGTCGTGATCTCGCCCGCAAGAACTACCAGCCCGGTATTGGTCAGCGTCTCTGCTGCAACACGCGCATACGGGTCTTGCGTTAGAATGGCGTCCAGAATGGCATCGGAAATTTGATCCGATACTTTATCGGGATGGCCTTCCGAGACGGACTCGGATGTAAACAGATAATCGCTCATGGTTCTCCGCTCAATCGACAAAAAATTAAAGACGCGCATTGTATCAAATTGTTCGCCTTGGCGCAGATGACCCCATATTTGTCCAAATTGATCTTTCGCCTGCTGGCCAGCCTGCCTCTGCGCTGGCTGCATGCCTTGGGCGCATTATTAGGCAATCTTAGCTACATTCTATCGAGAGGTTTTGCCGTTCGAACACGAGAAAACCTGCGTCAGGCAAATATCGTCCGGGATGAATCTCACTTCACCGCGTTGCTTAAACAGACGATCAGTGAAGCGGGTAAGGGTGTCGTCGAACTGACATGGGTATGGCTGCGTCCGGTCGAGCAAGTACTCGACTGCGTAAAGGAATGTAATGGCTGGGATCTGGTCGAAAAAGCACAGGCACGTGGCAAAGGGCTCGTGATACTGACCCCCCATATCGGCTGTTTCGAGGTTATCGGGCTGTATGTCGGCGCACGCATGCCGATGACCTGCTTGTATCGCGTCCCCAAGCAGGCATGGATGGATAGCGTGATCCGTCAGGGACGCGAGCGCGGATTGATGAAACTGGCGCGTGCCGATATCGGCGGCGTACGTGTGCTGCTGAAGGCGCTCAAGCGCGGAGAGGTAATCGGCATCCTTCCCGACCAGGTTCCCGGTAACGGCGAAGGGGAATGGCTTCCTTTCTTTGGCCGCCCCGCTTATACGATGACACTGGTAAGCCGATTAATTGAGGCCAGCAATGCCAGCGTGCTCATGTGCGTCGCCGAACGATTGCCGCAGGGGAAAGGCTATTCAATACGATTTTCGCCTCTGGAATTTCAGTCAGGGCAGCCGCTGACGCCGCAGATCAACCATGAGGTTGAAATGTCCGTGCGCAGTTGCCCGGAACAATACCTGTGGAGCTACAACCGCTACAAGGTTCCTGCCGGTGTTGAACCGCCAGACTCCGCCAAGGAGCAGCAATGCTGACTCGTGTGAGTGTTTTTATTCTGTGGCTGGTACACCTGCTGCCGTTCCGGATCATCGTCGCGCTCGGCAACGGCTTGGGCTGGATGCTTTTTTATGTGGCGAACGCGCGGCGCAGGATAGGCGAAACCAACCTTCGACTATGCTTTCCGGAAATGAGCGAAGCAGAACGAAATAGACTGTTGCACGCGCATTTCAAGATGTTCACGCGCGGCCTGATCGAGCGCACCATCCTGTGGTGGTCCAGCGCCGAACGCATCAGCAGCCTGATCCGCGTCGAGGGTATCGAGCATTTCGAGGCTATCAAGGATAAGCCCTCCATCCTGCTGACTCCGCATTTTGTTGGCATGGATGCAGGCGGACAATGGGTGGCACAGCATACCGATACGGTATGCATGTATGCCAACCAGAAGAGCGCCTATCTGACCAAGTTGCTCAAGGACAAGCGCGCGCGCTTCCGCAACCAGCGCCTGTATGCGAGGCAGGAGGGGCTGCGTCCCATCATCAAGGGAATGCGCGCCGGCATGCCTTTCATTTATCCGCCAGACCAGGATCAGGGCATCAAGGACGGCGCGTTCATCCCGTTCTTCGGCGTGCCCGCCGCAACCATGGCCTCCGTGCCGCGCATCGCGAAGATGACCGGCGCTAAAGTCGTACCCAGCATCACGCGCGTGCTGCCCGGCGCACAGGGTTACGTGCTCAGCTTCTACCCGGCATGGGAGAATTATCCCAGTGGCGACGATATCGCCGATGCGCGCCGCATGAACGAATTCATCGAACAGCGCGTGCTGGAAATACCCGAGCAATATTTCTGGTTGCATAAACGCTTCAAGACACGCCCCGAGGGTGAAGAAAGTTTTTACAAATGAAATATCGCGACCTGCGCGACTTCATCGCACAACTGGAAAAGCTCGGCGAACTCAAGCGAGTGACCGCTCCCGTCTCGACCCATCTGGAGATGACCGAGATATGCGACCGTGTGCTACGCGCACAGGGTCCGGCAATCCTGTTCGAGAACGTGGCTGGCCACAACATGCCCGTACTGGCCAACCTGTTCGGCACACCGCGCCGTGTCGCGCTGGGCATGGGCGAAGAGAACATTCAGGCATTGCGCGAAGTCGGCAAACTGCTGGCCTATCTCAAGGAGCCTGAGCCACCCAAAGGCCTGAAGGATGCATGGGACAAGTGGCCGGTTCTGAAGCAGGTGCTCACCATGTCACCCAAGGTCGTATCAAGCGCACCCTGTCAGGAAGTAGTGTGGGAAGGTGCGGAAGTTGATTTATCCAAACTGCCGATCCAGCACTGCTGGCCGAACGATATCGCCCCGTTGATCACCTGGGGGCTGGTGGTCACCCGCGGCCCGAACAAGACGCGCCAGAACCTCGGCATCTATCGCCAGCAGGTGATCGCACCAAACAAGGTCATCATGCGCTGGCTCGCGCATCGCGGCGGCGCACTGGATTTCCGCGATCATTGCGAGAAGCATCCCGGCCAACCGTTCCCTGTATCGGTCGTAATCGGCGCCGATCCGGCGACCATCCTAGGTGCGGTGACGCCCGTGCCAGATAGCCTGAGTGAGTACCAGTTCGCTGGACTGCTCAGGGGTAGTAAGACCGAACTGGTGAAGTGCATCGGCAACGATCTGCAGGTACCCGCTACCGCCGAAATCGTGCTGGAGGGCGTGATCCATCCGGACGAGATGGGGCTGGAAGGCCCCTATGGCGACCACACCGGCTACTACAACGAGCAGGACAGTTTTCCAGTGTTCACCATCGAGCGCATCACCATGCGCAATGATCCCATCTACCACAGCACCTACACCGGCAAGCCACCTGACGAACCCGCGATGCTGGGCGTGGCACTGAACGAAGTGTTCGTGCCTCTGCTGCAGAAACAATTTCCCGAAATCGCCGACTTTTACCTGCCGCCTGAAGGCTGCAGCTACCGCATGGCGGTAGTGAGCATCAAGAAGCAATATGCCGGGCATGCCAAGCGCGTGATGTTCGGCATCTGGAGTTTCCTGCGCCAGTTCATGTATACCAAGTTCATCATCGTGGTCGACGAAGACATCGATATCAGGGACTGGAAAGAAGTCATCTGGGCGATCACCACTCGTGTTGATCCCGTGCGCGACACTTTATTGGTGGAAAACACGCCGATCGACTACCTTGATTTCGCCAGCCCGGTATCTGGTCTGGGCGGCAAGATGGGACTGGATGCCACCAACAAGTGGCCGGGTGAAACTCAACGCGAATGGGGTTCGCCGATCGTGATGGATGCGGCGGTGAAAGAAAAAGTGGATGCAATGTGGAGTCAGTTGGGGCTGTAACCTGAACGACTCCTACATGACCGCATTTCAATAAATCGAAGTTTCAAACTCGAGATATAACAGCCGATTCTGAACTTGTCAGAATTTGAAGTTTGCGCCAACTGTCAGTCCGCCCCAACCGTTCAGATTCACCTCGGCATCGATCGTTCGATCAATGTTGTACTGCAGACCACCAATGAAATAGAGTCCACCTACCGTGGGTGATGATGCCAAGTTACACCACGACCCTGAACAGGAAGCCGTACCAAAACCGATGCCCAAGCCGACAAACGGATGCACTTTCTTGTCCAGCTTCAAGTCACGATTTAAATCGTAATAAGCGCCACCATAAAAAATGTTGTATGACCAGCTGTACTTACCGCCGAAATTATTATAATTGAGCGAATAATGATCGTAGCCTATCCTGGCCTTGACCGGCGCATTGGCCGCATTGGAAATGTTCGCATCCGCATGCAAAGAAAGCACGCCGCCATTAGCAAGCCCATAACCGGCACCAATGTTGTATTTGCTTTTATCGGCTGCTGCTGCCGATGTTACAAAAAATATCGCTGACAGTGCGACAAGTGCAAACCTATTCATGATTTCTCCCGATCGGAATTTATTAAGCCAGATGATAAAACTGGCGTATTAATAATATACGTCGGCGGTAAAGTGCAGGCAGCAGATAACAGACGAACGGCTCAGGTGCTCCGCCCTGTGGCATGCGCTGGTCGGAATACTGCGCACTCATTTGCATTGGCTTCCAGAAAACCACCGCCAATCAGGTCGATACAGTACGGAATTGCCGGAAAGACAGCATTCAGGCAATCGTCTATTGCCGAGGGTTTTCCCGGCAGATTGACAATAAGGCTCTCCCCCCGTATGCCCGCTGTCTGGCGAGACAGGATTGCGGTCGGAACGAATTTCAGCGAAGCGGTTCGCATCAGTTCGCCAAAACCCGGCATCATCTTCCCGCATACCGCCTCGGTCGCTTCCGGAGTAATGTCCCTCAACGCTGGGCCGGTTCCACCTGTGGTGACAATAAGGCTGCACTTTTCCATGTCCGCCAGTTCGATCAGCGTCTGCTCAATCAGCGACTGTTCGTCCGGAATTATCCGCGAGACTGCCTCCCATTCGCTGCGCAATACACGCGTAAACCATCCATGGATCGCGGGTCCGCCTTTATCCTCGTATTCACCTCGACTGGCACGGTCCGAAACCGTCACAATACCAATACGGACTTTCATCGGCAGTCCCCTCCAGACTCAAATTGGTAATTGGCACCATCCAGCAATTGGACAACCACCTTTCGTCCCGTTTCGACGTCCTTGCTCGAAGCTTGAATAATCATCAAGCCTTCCGCCATGGCCATGGAACGCAGAATGCCGCTACCCTGATCTCCGGTGGGCGTCGCCAGCAATGTGTCACCCTCACGGCTCAACATCACACGCACAAACTCGGTACGGCTGTGCCTGTGCTTTATGCCACGCGTTAGTGTCGCTATCACAGTGCGGCGATAAACCCTGCTAAACCCGTTAATGCAACGCAATGCAGGACCGATGAATTCCTCAAAGCACACCATACTGGAAACCGGATTTCCTGGAATGCCAAATACCCAGGTTAACGGCGCAACTCCAAATGCCATCGGGTGTCCCGGTTTCATCGCAACACGCCAGAACTGCATCTTCACCCCCAATGCCTCCAACGTTGGCCGCACATAATCATGTACGCCGACCGAAGTGCCACCGGAAACAAGCAGCACGTCGTACTGTAATCCGCGCTGCAGCATGATTTTGAGGTGATCAGGATCGTCGCGCGCTATACCGAGCAAAACCGGTTCTATACCCAACGCTTGCACCTGCGCCATCAGGGCATAGCTGTTGGCATCGGGTATCTTGTTTGAATCAAAAGGTTCATCCAGGCCTTCCAACTCATCGCCTGTGGAAAGAATAGCCACTGTCGGCTGGCGATAGACCAGCACGCTGGAACGTTTTACCATCGCCAGCATACCCACCACACCGGGCGTTATCTCCGTTCCTGCTGCCAGCACTACCTCACCAGCCTTCATGTTTTCGCCGCGGTCGCGGACATCGTTGCGCTGCTTCACTGCAACATTGATCTGCACGTGAGTTTCAGTCAACACCTGAGTATCCTCGACGCGGATTACCGCATCCGCTCCCTGAGGCAACGGCGCCCCGGTCATGATTCTCGCACACTGGCCAACTCCGACAATTTTACCGGGCAGGTCTCCCGCCTTGATATCCTCGATAATTTCCAGCGTTGCTGGAATGTTGGCCACATCTATACTGCGCATGGCAAAACCGTCCATCGCTGAAACGTCGTAAGGCGGCTGGTACCTGTTTGCCTTAATGTCCTCCGCCAGCACACGCCCAAGCGATTTTTGCAACCGTACAGATTCCGTACCAAGTTGCTTCATGGCACCCAAAACATATTCCTGTGCTTGCGCTACCGTCAAACCGTCCATCACACTCTCACTTCAAAGCCGCCTGATACTCCTGCGGCGTATCCAGATCAATAAAGCTGCGAAACTGCGAATCACATTTTCGCAATTCGACCTCGCTCACATAACGCACATCCAGTTGCCCCAGCATACCCCTCAGGCTGTTGTCATTCGAGTCCAGCGCGGCTTCAATTTTTTCTAGCGCACTCGTCGCATAATAGGCTGCAAGTGGCTGCGGAAAATTACTCACAACGGGCACCACGGCTTCGTGTTTGTCGCGAAAAGTTGCCAGATTCTCAACGACCACCGGTGTGATGAATGGCATGTCGCACGCAACTGCGAATACCCAGGGCGTTTTTATCCGGGACAGTCCCGCCGCCAACCCGGCCAGTGGCCCACCGGATGCGTGCGTATCACATACCTGCGCCAATACCATATCCTCCCGCGGCTGACGCACGCTGATCAACACCTCTGGGAACACTTTTCGCATTGTCACTGAAATGCACTCCAGCAACGTCACCCCATCAAGCACCAGCATTGCCTTATCCTGACCCATGCGACGAGAATTTCCGCCCGCCAGTATCAATGCGGTGCAATCCTCTATCATGAGCGCTCAATGAGATACCGGGCAATGCTGCCGATATCGTCAAGTGCAAAATGGGGAAGTTGTGGATACACCTCTTCCATATCCGTCACTATCGCCACCAGTCCGTCTTCGATGCTGCAACGTGGTGCCGAAGAACATGCCCTGCGCAACACTTCGATCTTTGCGCCAGGCTCATGCGAGAAACCTTCGGCCAACACCAGGTCGATCTCCCCCATAAACCGTTTCGCCAAGGATTCCAAATCATGTTGATCAATGTCGCTGGCGATCAACTGCACGCCGTCGCTCGTCACCAGCATGCTCATCAAGGCCCCTGCCTGGGTGTATCGCCAGCTATCTTTTCCCGTCGAATCCAGTTGCACTTGATGGTGAGCATGCTTGATGGTCGCTACGCGCAGACCGCGCTGCCGAAACTCATATAGCAGTTTTTCGATCAGCGTGGTCTTACCCGAACCTGAATGACCCACGATGGATATTACGGATGCTGTGACACCCATTCTTCCCCCTCAGGTGTAACCTCTTTTTTCCAGATCGGGACCCGCTGTTTCAACTCGTCGATCATCCAGCGGCAAGCGTCAAATGCTGCGGCGCGATGTTTCGCAGCTGCGGCGATAAACACGATGTTCTCGCCCGGATTAACTACGGTCACACGATGCACGATACGCGCATCAATCAGTGAGAATCTGGAGATAGCGTCCTCGCGCAGCTTGCCCATTTCGGCCAATGCCATGCTACCGTAGGCCTCGAAACCAATCTCGCTTACGCTTCTACCCTCCGAAAAATCTCTGGCGCAACCTAAAAAAGTAGCAATGCCGCCGATGCGACGTGAGCCGGACTTCAGCGCAACGATTTCCGCGTCTTGAGAGAAATCTCCTGTTTGTATACGAACCCGATCTTCCACCTTACCCACCGGAAAATTTCGCCATGAAGGCGACTTCGTCGTTGTCGTTCAATTCCATTTGCTTGTCGTGGATCTGATTCTGATTGACCGCGATGAAACTGACAATACTCAGCGCACCGGGATACTGCATTCCAATCTTCACAATGATGTCATGCAAAGTCATACCTGCCACAAATTCGAATCGTAACTCGCGGGACTGCACTCGATCAGCAACGGGACCGAAGAACAACGCCCTGATCATTGCCTGTCTCCGGCACTGCTGAAGAAATTACAATTACATAAACAATTACACACCAGATGGCACATGATCGGTCAGCCTCCCGTCATCGACATGATGCGGGTGATCTTGCGGGGTTGCTCGCTGAACTCGTGCCTTTCCGGCTTGAGATCGATCGCCGAGCGTATAGCCAACTCCAGCTCTGCATCACTGCAACCGGCCCGCAACAAGGGTCGCAACGGCATCGCCTGCTCCTGTCCCAAACACAGGTAAAGAGTGCCATCCACCGACAAACGAACACGATTACAAGTCTCGCAAAAATGTTGTGACAGCGGCGTGATGAAGCCAATACTAAAGCGGCCGTCTGGAGAAACCAGATAACGTGCCGGTCCGCCGCCGGCGACTACGCCATCAACCAGACCAAATCGCGCCTGCAAGCGCTGCCGGATTGGTTGAAGACTGGCATAAGCGGCACTGCGCCCTGTCTCGCCCATCGGCATGGTCTCAATAAGCCGCAATACGAAACCATGGCGATAGCAGAATTCCGCCATATCTTCGACCTCATCCTCATTGACTTCCGCCATCACCACCATATTGATCTTGATTGGCGCAAAACCGCTTTCTTTTGCAGCCAACAAACCTTCAAGGACCGAAGATAACGCATCACGCCTGGTGATCTTCTGCAGTCTCTCTGCACACAATGAATCCAGACTGACATTGAGTCGCGCGATACCCGCCAACTTCAGCGACACTGCATGACGTGACAACTGTGTGCCGTTAGTACTGAGGGACAGATCCGTGACACCCTGCAATTTCGCCAAGCGTGCAGTCAATATATCAAGATCTTTTCGCAGCAAGGGTTCACCGCCGGTGATGCGGAACCGTGAGGTTCCCATGCGTGCAAAAGCCGCCACGACACGCTCGATCTCGCCAAAAGTCAGCCAATCCTGCGGTTCCTCGTAATCTGCAAATCCCTGCGGGATACAGTAGTTGCAACGCAAGTCACAACGGTCGGTGACCGACAATCTCAGGTAGTCGATACTCCGCCCGAATCGATCCTGCAATGCGGCTGGCTTTGTCATTTTGTCAGGTGTTCTGCACCACGATCTTGGGGAACGCTGCACTATGATCCTGCGCCATATCGGCGATCCTGACCGCCACACGTCGAGCGATCTGTTTGTAGTCCTTGGCGATATTACCTTCAGGATCTGCAACCACCGTAGGACTGCCTGAATCCGCCTGCTCGCGGATGCGGATGTCCAGCGGCAAACCACCGAGGAATTCGGTGTCGTAATCGGCACACATCTTCTCGCCACCGCCCGCGCCGAAGATATGCTCCTCGTGGCCGCACTTCGAGCAGATGTGAGTGCTCATATTTTCCACAATACCGACAATCTTGATACCAACTTTCTCGAACATCTTGAGCCCCTTGCGCGCATCCATCAGCGCGATATCCTGCGGCGTGGTCACGATCACTGCTCCGGTGACTGGCACCTTCTGCGCCAGCGTGAGCTGGATATCACCGGTTCCCGGAGGCAGATCGACGACCAGATAATCCAGATTATCCCAACGTGTCTGGTGCAATAATTGATCCAGTGCCTGAGTGACCATCGGGCC
>Ga0224495_10000663_pt1 | contig 26296 bp, 25 predicted proteins | sample SF_Jul11_sed_USG_FD_168128 | JGI IMG/M metagenome (GOLD analysis project Ga0224495, IMG submission 168128) | Sediment microbial communities from San Francisco Bay, California, United States - SF_Jul11_sed_USGS_4_1 | ecosystem: Environmental > Aquatic > Marine > Sediment | place: USA: California...
GGGATGGGGAGAGGGTTTTTCAGCAGACAGTACGATGACCGACACCACCGATCTTTCCAAACGTCATATCCGCAGCTTTGTCTTGCGGCAGGGTCGTGTCTCGCCCGCGCAGCAGCGCGCCGTGGACATGCTGCTGCCGCGCTTCGGTATTTCTTACGAAATGAAGCCGCTTAACCTGAATATTGCCTTTGGTCGCAGCGCGCCCAAGATACTGGAGATCGGCTTCGGCATGGGTGACAGCACCGCGGCCATCGCGCTGGCGCATCCGGAGAACGACTACCTGGCGCTGGAGGTGCATACGCCCGGCGTGGGCAACCTGCTCAAGCTGATCGATACGCAGCAGATCGCCAACATCCGCATCTTGCAGCACGATGCGGTGGAGGTACTGCGCGACATGATTCCTGACAGCTCGCTGGATGGCGTGCACATCTTCTTTCCCGATCCGTGGCACAAGGCGCGCCACAACAAGCGCCGGCTGATCCAGTCGCCGTTCATCGCCAAGCTGGTACAAAAGATCAAGCAGGGCGGCTATATCCACGTCGCGACCGACTGGCAGGACTATGCGGAGCAGGTACTTGCGGTACTGGGCGCGGAGCCGTTACTGGAAAATACTGCAACTGATTACGCGCCGCGCCCATCATACCGGCCGCTGACGAAGTTCGAGCAGCGTGGGATCCGCTTGGGACACGGAGTGTGGGATCTGCTATTTATTCGCAGCCCCTAAACAGCAATCAACTGTCATCGAATTCTTGGTTTGGTGATCGATTCAACAATTCGGCCACCATCTCTGTTGCGGGAATCTGTTCGTAAAGAATGCGGTAGACTGCACCGCATATGGGCATGTCGACACCCAGGCGCCGCGACAATTGATAGACTTCGCGCACAGTGTAAACGCCTTCTGCAACGTGTCCCAGCCGACGCAATATTTCAGGTAGCTCATGTTGCTGCGCTAGCATTAAACCGACTTGCCGATTGCGCGAAAGATCACCAGTGCAGGTCAAAATCAAGTCTCCCAACCCAGAAAGCCCGCCCAGTGTTTCAGCCCTTCCTCCCAGTTTCATTCCAAACCGGGAAATCTCAGCCAAGCCCCGTGTCAGCAACGCCGCACGTGCATTGTGTCCAAGCCCCATCCCATCGCTTATGCCCGAAGCAATGGCCATCACGTTCTTGACCGCACCACCCACCTCGACCCCGACTACATCACTGCTAAAATAGATACGCAGCCGTGCGTGATGCAGTGCCAGTGCCGTAGCTCGCCCAAACGCCTCGTCTGACGATGCAAACGTCAGCGCAGTTGGCAATCCCCGTGCAACTTCCTGCGCAAAACTGGGCCCGGACAGTACGCCACGGCTAAATTTCTCCGGCAGTACCTCTGCAACTACTTGATGCGGCAATTTGGACGTTTCTGCCTCGAAGCCCTTGCATGCCCAGACAACGCCAAAAGTTGGCTTAAATTGTGCCATGCGCTTCAATGTAGCGCGAAAAGCAGCAATTGGAACAGCGATGATGACCAACTCAGCCTCAGCCATAGCCCCGGTAAAGTCGGCGCTCAATGCAAGATTGCCCGACAAGGAAATATCCGGCAAATATTGCTGATTGCAACGTAATAATCGCATATCCTCGATTTGCGCAGAGTCTCGGGCCCATAGCGTAACGTGATGTTTGCCGGCAAGACTGTTGGCAAGTGCAGTTCCCCATGCGCCTGCGCCAATAACCGTTATGTTCATAGTCTGTCAGTCACCCCAAACCTCGGTGCTGCGCACATAACCGACATTCCCATCCCGGTGACGTACTTTGATCCAGCCTGTACCCGTCGATTCGACAAGCGCCAGTGCAACTTGCTGTTTCACCTGAAACGATAGCGGGGCACCAATATCCGGTTCGGTACGCACATCCACAACAGGTTGCAACGCAAACACATAGCGCTCGTTACTCAACACGTGCTTTTCAACCCAATATAATTTACCGGACCGGTCGCGTACCTTAACCCAACTATGCAACGTGACCACTTGCTCAAAGGGCATATAACGATTCACGACGAATTGTTTTCTCGCCTTGACCGAAGGCGCATCGTAAAGTATCGCGGTACCCTCCCTTACTGACACATAATCCACCGCATCTGCCGCACTCGCTACGCTGAGCAAGATTAATAATGCAAGCGAATACGATGGAATACCCAACACCATCAGTGTGACTTCTCAGACCCGGCACTCGTTTTTCCATTATTCTGCCGATAGATCGCCTCAAAATTCGCCGGATTCAGTATTGCTGGAGCAAAACCCGCACGAACCGATATGTCTGAAACAGCTTCGCGTAAATAGGGAAACAAAATATTCGGGCACATCACTGCAAAGATTGGCTGCCTTTCTTCTGCTGAAATATTTCGTACCTGAAAAATTCCAGCCTGATGTACCTCGATCAGAAACATCACCCTTTCGCCGATTCTCGCAGTAACCGTGGCCATAACAACCACTTCATAAAGACCCTCTTCTATGGCATCCATTCGATTTTCAACTTGAACTTCGATTTGCGGATTGTCGCGCTCCAGAAATATCTGTGGCGAATGCGGAATCTCTAGAGAAATATCCTTCACATAAATCTTATCAATACTAATCATCGGCTGGTTATTCTCTTGTTCTGCAGCGGCCATTCTATAATTCTCCTTAGTGATTACCTTATCAAAAGAGCGTCCAATTTTCCATTCAGATCGAGTGCCACAAGATCATCATAACCACCGATATGATCGCCGTTTATAAAAATCTGCGGCACAGTGCGTCGCCCCGTTTTTTCCATCATTGCAACCCTCAATTCAGATTGCAGATCCACACGAACCTTCTCGATTTCCAGCACACCTTTTTTCTTCAGGAAATTCTCCGCATGAATACAGTAGGGGCACACAGCAGTGCAATACATCAACACTTTAGCCATTCTTATTTTTCCAGCGGTAATTTACGCCTCTGCCAATCCATCACTCCGCCAGCCAGATTATATGCCTGCAAAAATCCCTCCTTGCCCAACAACGCGCAAGCAGAGCCGGAACGATTTCCACTACGACACACCACTACAATCGGGTGATCACGATATTTCTCAAGCTCTCCGATGCGCTCTCTGAGTTTTCCAAGTGGAATCAGTCTTGCATTCAGCAGGTGCCCGGCGCGATATTCGTTATCTTCGCGCACATCCAGTATCAGCGCATTTTTATGATTGATTAGCTGTAATGCGGCCACACAATCAACCTCTTTAATACCGCGAATCCTATTTCCAAAAAACGACCAAAGCAGCATAAGGCCGCTAAGCACTGCAATAACGATTGGGAAAAAATTGTTGCCGACAAACTCCACGCTAACACTCCTGTTATTTTGAAATACTGATTTTAGCAAGACAAAATGGATACATGCCTATCGCCGCCACACCCGGATTTCCACCTGCTCCAATATGCCAGCGAAATCAACATAATTATCCATTTTGTAAATTCAAATAATCGATCACGCCGTACAATCGCGCAAGGCTCAACAAGTCTCCGGGCAATCCCACCACGCTTAAATCCCTCTGACCGAGATGCGCGGCTCTTCTCCATCCCAGCAGCATGCCAATTGCGGCCGAATCAACCACCTCAACCTGAGAGAAATCAGCCCGCAAATCCCCGCGTTTCAAATGTTGCAAGCCAACTTCAAACAACTTGGGAACCGTCTCGATAGTCAGACGTCCTTGAAGTGAAATTTGCCCCGAATCCTTCCCCATCACTTAGCCTCTGCGCTACGTAGCGCTACGCCGGATGCGACATTCTTGTCCGATAAAGTTTTGATCAAACCGTCAATTCCGTTTTTCTGGATTTCTGACGAGAATGTACCGCGATAACTCATCACCATACTGACCCCCTCAATATATATATCGAATGCCTTCCAGCCATTTGGCTTCTTCTTCATCTCATAGTTCACCGGGATCACAGCCGAACCCGGTTTGCTGATGGTCGTCTGAACCGTCGCCTCGGCAACATCGCCGGATATTTTCAAGGGCTTCACTTCTATGACTTGATCGCGATACACGCTAAAAACTTTGGTGTAAGTGCGCACCAGCATATTTCTAAATTCACGTTCCAGCGCCTGCTTTTGCTCCGGCGATGCCGTGCGCCAGTATTTACCAACGGCCAACTGAGTCATGCGTTCGAAATCAAAATGAGGCAACACTTTTTCTTCGACCAGCGCTAGTGTTTTTTCCTGATCCCCCGCCTGAATATCCTTATCTGTCTTGATGACCGCGATGACGTCTTGAACAGTATTCCTGATCAAGGCATCAGGCGCCAGCATTTCTGCCGTGACACTGCCCGCACACAACAAACCCACAAAAACCCCAAGGATATACTTCATTATTCCCCCATCATTTTATTTGGCCGGCTCATCTGCCTTGTTATAGATAAACTTCCCGATCAAATCCTCAAGCACCACTGCGGATTGTGTCATTTTAAGTTGCTCCCCATCCTTAAGCATTTCCGTATCTCCGCCTGGCAGCAAACCGATATATTGCTCACCCAGCAAACCCGATGTAAGAATGTTGGCAAAAGTATCTCTTGGAAACTGATAACGCTTATCCAAACTCATGGTAACTTTTGCTTCATACCGTTCCGTATCCAGCACAATTGCCGTCACACGCCCAACCAGAACTCCCGCACTCTTGATGGATGCCTTGGATTTCAAGCCGCCAATATTGGAAAAATATGCGTGAATTTCATAACTCTCAGATACGTTATAAGTGCTCAGATTCCCCACCTTCATCGCCAGCATCACCAGGGCGGCTATACCAGCCACCACAAACACGCCGACCCATAAATCTACAGTTGTGCGTTCCATCGTTCACTTCCCCCCGAACATCATTGCAGTCAAAACAAAATCCAGCATCAGAATTACCAGCGATGAGGTAACCACAGTACGCGTGGTCGCGCCGGAAACACCTTCTGCAGTTGGAGGAGCATCGTACCCCTCGAACAGTGCGATCACTGTCACAGCCGTGCCGAACACAAAACTTTTAATCACCCCATTAAGTATGTCCTCGCGAAAATCCACTGCAGACTGCATTTGTGACCAAAATGACCCTTCATCCACACCAATCTGCACTACACCTACAAAATAGCCCCCGAAAATTCCCACCGCGCTGAACAAGGCAGCCAGCAAAGGCATGGAAATCACCCCGGCCCAAAAACGCGGTGCCACAATGCGTGCAATAGGATTAATCGCCATCATTTCCATCGCGGATATCTGTTCTGTAGCTTTCATCAATCCAATTTCAGCAGTCATTGCCGATCCAGCGCGACTAGCAAACAGTAGAGCGGCAACTACCGGCCCCAGCTCACGCACCAAACCCAGTGCTACCATTACACCCAATGCCGATTCAGACCCGTAGCGCTTGAGTGTCTCATATCCTTGCAGCCCCAGAACCATTCCGACAAACAGCCCGGCCACAATAATAATAATGAGCGACATCACGCCTGTAGAGAACAGTTCTTTGATGATCAGATGGAAACGCCGGAAACCGCTCCCCGAATAAACCAGTGTAAGGAAAAAAAAGCGCGCTGCCGTACCAATACGCCAAACCGCATTGATGGTTCGCCGCCCTATTCCCCTCATAGCTCTGACAACTGGCATAATTTTAAACTCACAAACTCAAATCCTGGCGATAATCACCGCCAGGATAGTGAAATGGCACCGGGCCATCAATTTCGCCATGCACAAACTGACGTACAAAATTCTTATTCGACGATGAAATCTCATTGGGCGAACCCTCAGCCACAATTACGCCATTCGCCATAAAGTAAACGTAATCGACAATCTTCAGCGACTCCTGAACATCATGCGTCACCACGATTGATGTTGCCCCCAATGCATCATTCAGGCGCCGAATCAAATCACCCACTACTGTAAGTGAAATCGGATCCAGCCCGGCGAAAGGCTCATCGTACATTATCAACATCGGATCAAGCGCCACGGCACGCGCCAGCGCAACACGCCGAGCCATCCCCCCAGAAAGCTCGGAGGGCATCAAATTATGCGTGCCGCGTAATCCCACCGCATGCAACTTCATCAACACCAGATCATGTATCAATTCTTCGGGAAGATTGGTATGTTCGCGGAGCTGAAACGCCACATTGTCATACACCGACATATCGGTGAACAGCGCCCCGAACTGAAACAACATTCCCATTTTACGGCGCAATCTGTACATACCACCCTGATCAAGTTCATGCACTACCTGTCCGGCTACACTCACATAACCTTTGGTCGGCTTCAGTGCACCGCCGATATGTCGTAACAGTGTTGTTTTGCCGCAACCGCTCAAACCCATAATAGCAATCAGCTTTCCCCGGGGGAAAGTCATATTGATGCCCTCCAGAACAGGGCGCCTATCATAGGCGAAATTTAGATTGCGAATTTCAACCAGAGCAGATGAAGACAAAATTTAAAACCTGAAATAACCGATGCCGGCATTCTAAACCACCGCAGCAGAAATCCCCAACTAATTGACCCCAATATACATACTGCACACACTGCCCTATTGAGATTACGTGCACTTGCCGTTATGCTCCACATCCAATCTGCAAAAAACACAAACACAAATTGAGTCCAATATCGACAATCCACAGCTTGTTAATCGTTGATGACGATCCGCTGATTCGCGAAGGTTTGGCCGTCGCCTTAGCCGATCACTTCACGGTGCATCAAGCCGAATCTCGCACTGCAGCAATCAAATTGCTGCGCAAATTGCCCAGTCCGCCACAACTGGCTCTGATCGATCTGGGTCTGCCTCCAGTCCCCCACCGGCCTGACGAAGGCTTTCAGCTGATTGCCGAACTGCTGGCACATTCTCCGAACATCAAGATATTTGTGCTGTCTGGACAAGATGATCAAAGCAATGCACGCCACGCACGCACACTGGGCGCAATTGATTTTATCGCCAAGCCCTGTGAGCCAGAAAAAATCAAATTTTATCTCGATGGTGCACTAAAAGTTCCGGAGAGCGAACCCGAATACGCGCAAAGTGACGAAGCCTCGTTGGGTATCATCGGGCAAAGCCCTCCAATACAGGTTTTGCGAAGCCAGATAACAATGTATGCCACCATTCCTTTTCCGGTTCTCATAGAGGGAGAATCTGGCTGTGGCAAGGAGTTGGTTGCAGCAGCCATCCAGAAACTGGCAAGCAATCCCAAATCTCCTTTCAAAGCACTTAATTGCGCCGCCATAGCTCCCACTCTTATTGAGCCTACCCTGTTTGGCTACAGCAAAGGCGCATTTACTGGCGCGACCAGCGCACAGGCAGGTTTCTTCGAAGAAGCATCAGATGGCACCCTGTTTCTAGATGAAATCGGAGAGTTACCGCTGGAACTCCAGACCAAACTGCTGAGAGTGCTGGAAAATGGCGAATATCAGCGAGTCGGTGAAACATCGACGCGGAAAAGCCGTGCACGCATTATCGCCGCAACCAATCGGAACCTGCGCAACATGGTCAAAGATGGGGCTTTTCGAGGCGATCTTTATCACCGACTTAACGTATTCTCAATCTCGGTTCCACCGCTACGTGAATTAGGGCCGGACAAACTGGTTCTGTTAAAACATTTTCGCAGCTATTACGCGCAACAAATCAAACAACAACCTTTCGAACTCCAGCCCGAAGCAGTTCTGAGCTGGGAACAATACAGCTTCCCTGGCAACACCAGAGAATTGCGTAATATCGCCATCCGGCTTGCCACCAAATATCCCGGCCAGAGCATCAGCTCGGCGCAACTGCAAGATGAATTCGACCCGACTGAAATCTCTGCTCCAACCTCAAACTCTTCGCCGGATTCGTTAAAACATCAGCTTCAACAAGGCAACTTTAACCTGAATCAACATCTGCACGATCAGGAGGGATGTTACATCTCCGCAGCACTTGAGCTTGCCTCCGGCAATATAAGTGAAGCAGCAAAATTACTGGGGATCAATCGCACCACTCTGCACAGCCGCATAGGTGCACACGAGAAAAACAAAGAGTAGGGCCACGCAATGTATTTAGACCATTTCGGACTTAATGAGCCTCCATTCAGGATCACTCCTGTAACTGTATTCTTTTTTTCAGGTGCAAACCGAGGAGAAATACTTGATGCGCTTATCTATTCCATCAGCGATGTCGAAGGTATTATCAAAGTCAGCGGCGAGGTGGGCAGCGGAAAAACCATGTTGTGCCGTATGTTGCTTGAAAAACTTCCCGCCCATATTGAGACTATATATTTAGCCAACCCCAGCCTGTCTCGCGAGGAAATGTTATATGCAATAGCAGACGGACTCGGATTGAATATCAAGGATGAGCGTGTCGGCATCATCATGCAGAACATCCAGAACAAGCTGGAAGAAAAGGCACGGGACGGCAAACGAGTAGTCGTACTTGTTGACGAAGCCCATGCCATGCCACTGGAAACTCTGGAAGAGCTACGCCTGCTGTATAACCTTCAGGTCGGCAATGCAAAACTAATGCAAATCGTGTTGTTTGGACAACCCGAGTTGAATGCAAAGCTGGAGCAACCTAACATGCGCCAGCTCAAGGATCGCATCGCACATCACTTCCATATGCAGCCGCTATCGCAAGGCATTCTTGAAAACTATCTGATGTTCAGAATGCGTGCGGCAGGGTACCACGGCCCCAATATTTTCTCGGTTAATGCCATCAAACTTATCGCTGATGCATCCAGCGGATTGATGCGCCGCGTCAATATTCTTGCGGACAAATCCCTATTGGCTGCTTTTGTGGAAGACACGCACAACATCGAAGCAAGGCACGTAAAAGCGGCAATGCGCGATAGCGAACTGGCTCCCGCACTCTCGCCAAACCGTAAAAAAATGTTCGGGTGGGTCACTCTTGCCACGTTAATATTAGCAAGTTTGGCAGGATGGTTCGCTCTGCAAAGGCCGCAGATTCCTCCAACTCCGACAACCCCGGATGTTTCTGCGCAACCATTAAAATCCAATAAATCAGAGTCCAGTAACATTGCTGGCATATCGTCCAAAATCGCTGCACAAGCCTTGTCAAATCATGCATCAACACCCAGTTCTGAAACCGTGGAAATTCCCGCATCTGCCCAAATCCAAGCTACAAACACTTTGGCAACCGGAAATCCCAGTTTGCTGGAACAGCGCATGTTGGCTGGCAAGCAATTGATTGAAAAAGGAGGAACCGTGGCCAGCCTTCAGTTGTTTTATAACGAGGAAATTCGCCCTGAGCGAATCGAAAGCTTTCTGAAGCGTGCTGAAGGACTGGGAACGCTCGCAGAAATCTATTTGTTGCCCGCTAAATTTGGCAACAAGGACGGTTTACGGGTACTATACGGCACATACCCATCTGTTGACGCAGCACGTAGCGCAGCCAAAGACCTGCCATCACATTACAAAAATGCCTTCGCCGCATCCATTTATCTGTTTTAATAGTTTAAATGGCGCACTTTAATCTACGGTTAGTAGTTCTTATTTAAGGAATTCGCATTGGATATAATTTTCCCCTTAATCAAAATAGTGTATTGAGCAATATCGGCAAAACTGCTAGGCTAAGAGCCAAATAAATAAGGGGGGCGGCATGCGTTCATGTAACATAATTTTTTTCTGTGTTATCGGAGCGACATTAGTTGGTTGCGGCACAAAGCCGATCAAACCTTCCGGTCATCACTTCCAGAACACCGCCGCCGAGACAGAAAACACCATGCTGCAACCTGTCACCGGCGGTGTCGTATTGCCGCCGCCCAAGCCTGCCGACAAGGTTGCCACCTACAGCGTCGTGGTCTCCAATGTCCCCGCACAGGAAATCTTGTTTGCCCTGGCTCGCGATGCAAAGATCAACCTCGACATTCATGCAGGAATCGCAGGAACAGTCACAATCAACGCGGTTAACCAGACACTGCCGCAAATTCTCAGCCGTATCTCCAAGCAGGTGGATATGCGATACGAACTGGACAACGGCACGCTGACTGTGATGCCTGATTCTCCTTACCTGCACAACTACAAGATTGATTACGTAAACATGGCACGCGATTCAGACGGTGCCATGTCCAATGCCACACAAGTCGGCTCCGGGTTGGCTGGCAGCGGAAGTGTCGGGTCTGGCAGCAATAATTCGTCGCTTACCATCAAAAATGCATCCAAAAATCATTTTTGGGATACGCTTATCCAGAATATCAAAGACATTCTGCACGAAACCGACAAAATATTTCCCGCAGGCTCCAACGAAGTTTCAGTTCAACAAGTTCGTGCGGCCAGCAGCTCTGGAGCTGTCAACAAAAAAACCACTGGCAAGAACGAACCAGAAAATGGCCGCAACCCCATCAACGTCGAAGAAGAGGATATGACCGTTACCAAGCGCAGCACATTCCGTGAGGCAGCTTCAGTGATCGCTAATCCAGAAAATGGCATCATCTCAGTCCGTGCAACCGGAAAACAACACGAAAGAATCCAGGAATTCATTGATCAAGTTATGAACAGTGCACGACGCCAGGTATTGATCGAAGCAACCATCGTGGAAGTGCGACTTAGTGATAATTACCAGCAAGGCATAGACTGGTCATTTTTGAGGCTCGGCAGTACAGGGTTTAGCTTCACGCAAGCGGGTACCGCCGGCCTGCCCGCAGCCAATACCGGCAGTATGCTTACACTCGGCTATCTGAATCCTACGTCAAAATTGGGCAGCATCGCTTCTTCAATCTCCCTGCTGGAATCTTTTGGGAATGTAAAAGTATTATCCAGCCCAAAATTAAGTGTTATGAACAACCAGACCGCCATGTTGCGTGTTGTGGATAATAGCGTGTATTTCACTGTGAACTCGACTATTGCGCCCTGTTCCCCGGAACCGTGCAAATCAATTATCAGCTACACCACTACTATCACCACAGTACCAATCGGCTTCACCATGAGCTTAACCCCCCAGATCAACGACAATGACACGGTTATGCTTAACATTCGCCCGTCAATTACACGCCTGCTCAAGGATGCTCTTGATCCCACCCCGGCACTTCAAATTCCGAATCGGGTTCCGCAAACCTCTACCCGTGAGATGGAATCGGTGCTAAAAATCGAAAACAACCAGATTGCCGTGCTGGGTGGACTGATGGAAGACCAAATTAACAAACTTAGTGATGAGGTGCCATTTGTGGCAAGGATCCCATGGCTGGGCGAACTGTTCAAACAGCGAAATGACACCACAACAAAAACTGAACTGGTTATTTTCCTCCGTCCGGTTGTCATTAAGAATGCCGATATAAATGGCGATTTCAAAGCGTTCCGCAACAATCTTCCGGATGATAATTTCTTCAATGAAACCGCCCGCGGCAAAAACTAGGAAACCCCGACATGAGCCTGCTACTGGATGCACGAAAAAAATCGCAGTTAGCCCAATCTCCACATAGAATCGATGGAAGTCATTCCAGGCTTGAGCTAAGTCTCGACGAGATTCCGGCAACATCATCTGCCATAGTTGATAGCCAACCTGTGGCACACACCCGTAGCGCAGGGCAAAATCTTTTCGATGCGAAGATCAATAGCCCCTTGCATGCCCGTGCAGCCATCAACCGAAATCTGCTCATCGCACTGGGTGGAACCGTTCTTCTACTAGCTGCCGGAGCAGGATATGTATGGTATGCGATCTCTGCCGACTCTCAACCATCCCCGCCCGCCAGAGTCCCAAATAAGCCCATTTCACATCCGGTTGAAGCCGAACCTTCCAGCAAACCGGTGGCTATCATTGCTCCAAATCAGACTGTTTCACCCGCTAAGAATGTTTCCCGCCAACCAAAAAACTCACCGCGCACTCCAGCCAAAAAATCACCGCGAACAAAGGAGGCAACTTCGATGCTGATTGAACATCACTCGACAGAGTCTATCGACCCCTTGCTCAATGATGCATATCATGCATATCTGGACAGAAGGTTCGATTTGGCCCAGCAGTTGTACCAGAAGGCGCTCAAATTAGATGGGCGTAATGCTGACGTATTGCTTGGACTCGCTGCTATCGCGCACCAGCAAGGTGCCGACAACGTTGCTGCACACTACTATGCCCAGGTACTGGAACTCGATCCCCGCGATGCTGTGGCAAACTCTGGAATGTCTGCGCTTATGACCGGCGACAACACCGAAAGCCGTTTAAAAACCTTGCTCAACGAACAGCAGGATTCATCCTCATTGCATTTTGCGCTTGGCAACCACTATGCGCAACAATCCCGCTGGGGCGAAGCACAGCAAGAATATTTAGATGCATATAAACTTTCGCCGAACAATGCCGAGCTGGCGTTTAATTTGGCCGTAAGTTTTGACCGACTCGGACAAAGCGGGCTCGCAGCACAATATTATCAGCATGCTTTGGAACTTGATCCCAAGAATAGTTCGGCTCTTGATCACGACAAGATATCTCAACGTATTCAAGATCTAACACATTAAGGTCAATATGCCAAAAGACTCATTACCGGCAAACCTGTTTACCGGGCTCGAACCTCACCAACAACTGGGGCAAATACTGCTTAAAAAAGGAGTAATCAGCGACGATCAGTTGCGTATTGCCCTTCAGGAACAAGGCAAGACACACCAGCCGCTGGGGCGTTTGCTGGTTCGTTTGGGCTTTCTCTCAGAGGCCACCATTCGCGATGTATTATCAGAAAATCTGGGGCAGGAAAGCGTAGATCTGTCCTCCGTCATTATCGACTCCGGCACCTTAAAATTGATTCCGAAAGATATCGCGCGCCGATATCAATTGCTCCCCTTGTCGTTTGATCCGACCGGAAAAGTATTGACTCTGGCGATTGCAGATCCCGACAACATTATCGCACTAGATCAGGTGCGTGCCCTGCTCAAGGACGAATATCGTCTGGTTACCCAACTTGCCAGTGAATCCGACATACTGCGTGCAGTAGACCAGTATTACGGATTCGAGCTTTCGATCGACGGCATTTTGCATGAAATCGAGCCCGGCGAAATGGAATACCAATCGCTGCAATCGGGCGTCAATGAATTTAGCCAGCCTGTGGTTCGACTGATTGATGCGCTGCTCACCGAAGCCGTGCAGCGCGGTGCTTCGGATATCCACTTCGAACCGGAAAGCAGTTTTTTGCGCATACGTTATCGCGTTGATGGCGTACTGCGCCAAGTACGCAGTTTGCACAAAAGTTTTTGGCCTGCCATGGTTGTGCGCATGAAAGTAATGAGCGGCATGAATATCGCCGAAACGCGTTCCCCACAGGACGGACGCATTTCTTTGCGCCTCTCGGGCCGCCCAATTGACTTTAGGGTAGCCTCGCACCCCACCACGCATGGCGAAAACATGGTGTTGCGTATTCTTGATCGCCAGAAGGGTATCGTGTCCCTGGAAAAACTTGGCCTTGATGACACCGCACTCAATATGCTCAAAATGATCATCGCCAAACCTGAAGGCATTGTGCTTGTGACCGGCCCAACCGGTAGCGGCAAAACAACAACGCTGTATTCTGTGCTCAACCACGTCAACACCGAATCAGTCAACATCATGACCTTGGAAGACCCTGTTGAATACCCTCTTGCGCTGATACGCCAGACATCAGTGAACGAGTCGGCCAAAATGGACTTTGCAAACGGTATACGTTCTATGATGCGACAAGATCCGGATATTATTCTGGTCGGCGAGATTCGCGACCACCCGACCGCTGAAATGGCCTTCCGCGCCGCAATGACCGGACATCAAGTGTACTCAACGCTGCATACCAATTCAGCGATTGGTGCAATACCGCGCCTGCTCGACATAGGTATCCTCCCGGACATCATGGCTGGCAACATAATCGGCATCGTGGCTCAAAGATTGGTACGCGTACTTTGTGACGAGTGCAAATACCCGTACACACCCGATGCGCAAGAACGCAAACTGCTTGGTCTCACTGCTAATCAAGACATCACTCTATATCGAGCCGCAGGATGTGAAATTTGCAACCATCAGGGATACAAGGGTCGCATGACCATCATGGAGTTACTCAAAATGGATTACGATCTGGATGATCTGGTCTCTCATCGTGCCAGTGCACGCCAGATCAGGGAGGCGGCTTTTGCCAAAGGATTCCGTCCGTTGGCTATGGATGGTATCCGTCGTATTTTGCAGGGCGTCACCTCGCTTGCGGAAGTCAGCCGCCTGATAGATTTGACCGACCGGCTGAGTTGAGAGGCTGCAAGATGGCGCTCTATTCGTATAAGGCGATGGATGATCAGGGCAAGACCCATAAAGGCATGCAAGATGCCGCCAATCAGGTTGATCTGGAGCTCCGTCTAAAACGTGGCGGATTAGATTTGATCGATGCAAAAATCGATAGCGGCACGGCAGGCTTAGGGCGCAGAAAAATTAAGCGTGCCGAATTGATCACCTTCTTTTTCAATATCGAACAACTCACCCGATCTGGTGTTCCACTGCTGGAAAGCCTGTCGGATTTGCGCGATTCCATGAGCGACCAGCGTTTTCGTGAGGTCATTGCCAATTTGATTGAAGCCATCGAAGGTGGAAAAAAACTCTCGCAGGCAATGGCACAACATCCCGATGCGTTCGACAAGATATTTATTAGTCTGACTAACGCCGGGGAAGAAAGCGGACGTTTGCCAGAGGTGTTCTTGCACATCACCGAGTCATTGAAGTGGCAGGACGAAATGGCTTCGCACACCAAAACCATTCTGCTCTATCCTGCTTTCGTCGGCACGATTGTGGTAGCCATCACCTTTTTCCTGATGATTTATCTGGTTCCACAACTGGTCAGTTTTATCAAAGGAATGGGTCAGGAAATACCTATCCAAACGCGTGCATTGCTTGCCACTTCGAATTTTTTCGTCAGTTACTGGTATGCATTGATCGCCCTTCCTATTATTTTTCCAATCGTTGGAAAATTAATTATCACCTCCAGCCCGGAGATGCGAATAAAATTTGATCAACTTAAAATGAACATTTGGGTGACCGGCCCGATCCTGCGAAAGATCATTCTTGCAAGGTTCGCCAACACCTTTGCAATGATGTACGGTTCCGGCATCACCATTCTTGATTGCATCAACAATTCCCGCGACGTAGTAAATAATCTTGCTGTTGCAAAAAGCCTGGATGAAATAATCCAGGAAATCGAGGCGGGTAAAAATCTCACCCAGAGCTTTAGCAATACCGGCATGTTCCCGCCACTGGTGATACGAATGCTTAAGGTCGGCGAAACAACCGGATCGCTTGACAAGGCATTGCTTAATGTCAGCTATTTCTATGATCGTGACATCAAGGATTCGATTAAAAAAGTGCAGGTCATGATAGAGCCGACCATGACCATCGTGTTGGGCATACTGCTGGGCTGGATTATGATGTCTGTTCTAATGCCGATTTACGACCTCATCGGCAAGGTGCAATTCTGATGAAACAAACTTTATTACTTTTCCTGAGCGCCGACCACCTGCATGCCCAACTCATGTCAGGCGGAAAAATAGAGCTTCAGCGCGACTTTACCGATAGCATGGAAGGGCATGAGGTTTTTTCTACTTTTGTTAATACAACAAAATGCCCGACCTATCTGTTAACCGACCTGATCGAAGAAGATTTTCGGCATGAGGTAGTTCCCCACTTGGTCGGCAAGAGCCGCACTGCATTATTGCAGCGAAAATTCGACCAATTTTATCGCGGCACTCCGTTCCATCAGGCTACCCTGTTGCAGCGCCAGAAGACCGGGCGTCGTGACGACAGCATGTTATTCTCGGCATTGACCAACCCGTCGCTGATCACACCCTGGTTGAACATTATGCTGGTGCAGCAAACCCCGCTTTGCGGAATCTACTCCGTCCCTCAAATCAGTGCACCACTAGTCAAGGACCACCCCTCCAAGCACCTGCTATTGATTTCATGGGAAAGATTTTCCGGGCTGCGCCAAACTTATTTCAGTGATCATCGCCTGCAAATTTCGCGATTGACACCTGTTAATGACGAGCAAACTTTCAATAGTGCAGTAGTAAAAGAGCTAGCGCGCACTTACCAATATTTAAAGAGCCTTAGTCTGCTTCCTTCCGGACAAATACTCGATGTGCGCATCCTATGCCACACGAACGACCTCAGGGAACTGAAAAGCATTCTCCCTCAAAGTGAAGATATGCACTATGACTTCGCGAACATTGAAGATGTTGGCAGGCAACTAAAGATCGGTTACTGCTTCCCAGACTCTGACGCCAGCCAAATTTTCCTGCACCAATTGGCAACTCGTCGCCCCAAGACACACTATGCTAATGCCGAACATACCCACTTTCATACCCTTTGGAAAATGCGCCAATCGTTCAATTGGGTTGCAGGTGTATTGATGTTGACAAGCCTTTTGTGGGGAATTAGTACCATTTGGCAAAGTAGAGGTGACGAAGCTGAAACCGGGGTGCTCCGCTCACAGACCGAGCGTACCTTGAAGGAAGTCCAGTCGATCACACAAGACTTTCCCGCAGGAAAAGTTCCAGCTATGGACATGAAATCCGGCGTAACCATCATGCGCCGGCTTGATCAATATCAGTCCGTGCCCCGTGACGTTTTACGGCCCATAAGTTTAGCGCTTGACCGTTTTCCACTCATCAAGTTAAGAAGTCTGGATTGGAAAACGAGCGCCGTCGAACCTGCCGAAAATAACATCCAGACAGACGCGCCGGCTCAGGTCATAACCCTGAAAGGGAATCTGCAAAGCATGGGCAATGACTATCGTGCTGCACTGACCTATCTTGATTCTTTCCAGATCGAGCTGGTAAAAAATGGTTATCAAGTAACCGTCCTGAACAAACCTCTTGATATCAGCCCAAGCGGTAGTCTTGACGACCTACATCAGGCCGTAGAAAATCAACTTGCGTTCTCCCTTAAACTCGTCTGGAGAGCATCGCTATGAAATTCTCCAATGCCGACTTTCAATTGATGCGCTGGAGCATCGCAGCAATTTCTTCATCTGTCATTTTGAGCAGCACCATTTTGTATAGTAGCCAAATATATGCGGATCATACCAAAAAGAATTTGCGTACCGCGCAGAGTCAGATGAATGACGCACGCAGACGCCTGACTGCAGCCCAGCAAGACCAGGAAAACATGGCCGCATATTCCAGGGACTACAGTATTCTGGAGGAACGCAACATCATCGGGGATGAACACCGGCTGGATTGGATGGAAGGACTGGACAATCTTCGCCGGCAAAATCTGGCACTTGATTTCAGCTACAGTATCGCTCCGCAAAAAATATACATGCCCCAGCCTGCCATAGATAGCGGCAACTACGATATCCATTACAGTGAAATGAAACTGAAACTCGAACTCTTGCACGAGGGGCAACTGTGGAACTTCATCAGTGCACTGCACAAACAGATCAGGGGACAATATCAGATTGAGAGCTGCAGCATGCAACGTGCCCCCAATACCAGCAGCGGAAATAAGCTCGGTGACGTTGATGATGAGTATGACGTTGCCCCGATCATAACGACAAATATCAAAGCCGAATGTAACGGTGGCTGGATCACCCTGAGAAACAGGAATTCACAACCATGAGAACCGCATACAAAATCACTATACTAGCCATTGGATTATCAGCCAATACAGTTTACGCCGGCGATATGGGCAGATTGTTTTTCACTCCGGAACAACGTGCCCAACTTGATTATGACCATGCACGCGAATTCAGGCCCGACAGCGGTAACAGCGGCGTGATTCTAAGCGGCATCGTACAAAAGCACGGCGGCAAACGCACCGCATGGATCAACGGTATTCCCCAGCAGGCAGGAGAAAGCGATGAACGCTCGCCTGAAAGTATGCCCGTAGTTATCCCCGGGAAATCCAAATCAATCAAAATCAAGGTCGGTCAGAAACTACTTGTCACCCCGGCCACACCGGATCAGTAAAACCAACATGAGGCAAAGTCCACGACACCCAGGCAGAGCTAAACAGAGCGGTGCGGCGCTTATGGTAATGCTGGTGATCTTGGTAATGGGTGGTGCAGTATTTTTGATTAATTCACTCAGCTCCTCCGCACTACACGCCAAACGACAAGCACAAACGGAATTTGCATTGGCTCAGGCCAAAGAGGCCTTAATTGGTTTTTCACTGAAGGTATTGATTAGCAAATCAGATGTAGCCTGTGCCGTCACCTCAAATTGCCCACGCCCTGGTGACCTGCCTTGCCCGGATACCGATAACGACGGTGCGGCTGAAAGCTCCTGTGGCAACGCCTCCGGCACCACTGGCCAGACATCTCGGCTTGGACGCCTCCCCTGGAAAACACTTGGATTACCGGATCTTCGTGATGGTAGTGGCGAAAGGTTATGGTATGCAGTTTCGAATAATTTCAAGAATAACACCAGAGCAACTTGCAATAACTCAGTTCATACCGGGTGCCTGAACAGCGACACATTGGGAACCATCAACGTATTTGCTTCTAATGGCAGCGTAGAGCATAACGGGAGTGACGCCAGTGGCGCTGCGGCTGTCATTTTTTCACCCGGTAATGTGTTGCAGCGCCAAGGGGCTTTATTGCCACAAAACCGCGCTTGTACCATTGGCGTGGATTGTGATGCCACCGAAAAATGCACCTCTACACCGCCCACTTCAAGCCCAAAATGTGATCCAACCAATTATCTCGACAAGGTTGCCGCAGAAGACAATGCTGACTTCATTGACGGCTCGTCAACCAATGGGTTCATTCAAGGTGAAATCAAGATATTCGACCCGATAGCCAACACCAGCAATACCATCCTTAACGATCAACTGCTGGTTATTTCAAAAGACAACATCATACTTCCCGTCCAAAAGCGGGTTGCCGCCGAAGTAAGAAATTGCCTTACTGAGTATGCATCCAATCCAAAGAACAATAATTTTCTTCCATGGGCAGCAGGTAACCGGATTATTGTTGGCGGCCAAGCAACCTATCCAGATTCAAGCAATGTTGAGTTCGGTCGAATACCAGATCAGCCGTTTACGCAGACATGCAACGACACCGGTGGAAATACCTGCGGAACCACGGGCGGAATGTCGGACAGCTGGGGTGCAACTTGTACGATCAACAACACGAATTGGTGGACCAACTGGAAGGAAGTAATATTTTATGGTCTCGCTCATAGCCTTCGTCCCCATGACTTAACCCATAACCACTCTTGTCCGGGCAGCACTTGCCTGACAGTCAATCCACCTTCGGCAGCCAATGACAAATCTTTTGTGATTATAGTCTCGGGAGAAAAACTGGGAGCTCAAACTCGCAGCAACGATGCGGAAAAAAATGTTCCTTCCAACTATCTGGAGGGAACCAATCTCAACGGCACCTCCCCTTTTGAGCAGAACACTACTTCTCCCACTTTCAACGATGTAGCAATATTCAATTAATAATGAATTCCCGCTTTCAAAAAACTCAATACGGTTTTACTCTTGTCGAAATGGCTATTGTACTCGCCATTGTTGCGATGCTATTGGGGGGATTGTTGCCAACGATCTCCACCCAGATGGAGCAGAAGAACAGAAGTGAAACGCGCAGGCAATTGGATGAAATTCAGCAAGCGCTGACAGGTTATGCCATTATCAACCACAGGCTACCCTGTCCTGCCCAACCAAATATTGCTTCAGGCAGTGCCGGTGCTGGTGTTTCTGACTGCACTATATCAACGGGCGTTCTGCCTTGGGCTACACTCGGCACCAGCGAAACCGATGCTTGGGGACGGAGATACACCTACACTGCTTCAAATTCATTTATCACATCAAACATCACCCTTATTACCACTGGCTCTCTCAGCGTGAAAAGCTCTACCTCAGGCGCTAATATCGCCAACAGCATACCCGCCGTTATCGTTTCTCACGGAATCAATGGCCTAGGAGCTTATACAACGAGCGGAGTACAAATCCCCGTCGGCAGCGATTTGGATGAGACAGATAATTCAAATGGCGGCACCACTTTTGTTAGCCACAATCCTTCTTCCTCCTTTGACGATTTGGTAGTCTGGATCTCACCCAATATTCTGTTCAACCGTATGGTTTCGGCAGGAACATTACCTTGACCGCAATAAACCAATAAAATTATCGATTCGCATCAGACTACACAAATCTGTTCTCTCGCTCAAAATGCAACTTGAATTGCATTAACTTTAGCACTGCCCCTTAACGCCGATTTTCGCCAGAATGTTATTCAGTGGACAAATCTTTGTAAATCCGCTTTGAAATAAATTCAATCCCACAAATGCGGTAAAAAACAAAAAGTAACCGTGCACGAATAACGGGCTTGCTTCGATACCCAGCAGCAACGACGTAAATACAAATAAGCCGGCAATGATTCGAACTATACGTTCAGCACACATGTGATTCTCCTTTATGATTAACAATAATAATTACTTAAATTTTTTGTACAGCGTGGCGTAATACAGCACTGGGATCACCACCAGCGTAAGCAGGGTTGATACCAGAATACCGAATATCAGGGACAACGCCAGTCCGTTGAATATCGGGTCATCCAGGATGAATACCGCGCCCAGCATGGCAGCCAGCCCGGTCAGGATGATCGGCTTTGCGCGCGCACCCGCCGCCGCGATGACCGCGTGCTGCAGGTCTACTCCGTCGCGCAATTGCAAATTGATGAAATCAACCAACAAGATCGAGTTGCGCACGATGATGCCCGCCAGCGCGATCATGCCGATCATCGAGGTCGCGGTGAATTGCGAGCCGAACAGCGCATGGCCCGGCATCACCCCGATCAGTGTCAGCGGTATCGGCGCCATGATGACCAATGGCACTACATAGGACTTGAACTGCGCCACCACCAACAGGTAGATCAGCAGCAACCCCACGCCGTAGGCGATACCCATGTCGCGGAAGGTCTCGAAGGTCACCTGCCACTCGCCATCCCATTTCAGCGCATAGCCCGCATAGGGATCTTCCGGCTGGTTGAAGTAATACGCCTCCAGCTCTCCGCCCTGTTCCAGTGCCATGCCGCTCACATCGGAATTGATACCGAACATGCCATACAGCGGACTGTCCAGCTTGCCGGCCATATCGCCGAACACGTAGACGACCGGCAGCAGGTCCTTGTGGAAGATCGGGTAGTCGCGCTCCACCGGTATCACGCGCACCACTTCGGACAGCGATACCAGCACCCCGTCGCGAGCGCGCACCTTGAGCTTCAGAATCTCGTCGATATTGCTGCGGCGCTCGGATGGCAAGCCGATACGCAGCGGCGGAGCGTACTTGGCGTGCTCGTCATGCAGCGAAGCGACATCCTGGCCCGACAGCGCCATGCCGATCACATCAACGATGTCGCGCGGCGCCACACCCAGCAGCGCGGCCTTGCTCTGCATCACCTGCACCTGCACCTTGGGTGCGGCTTCGGTTACGCTATCGTCGATCGACACGATGCCCTCGGTGTTGCCGAACTGCTCGCGCACCTTCCCGGCCACCTGGCGTGCCCCCTCATAATCCGGGCCGTAGATCTCCGCCACGATAGGCGACATCACCGGCGGGCCGGGCGGCACTTCGACGATCTTCACCTTGGCGCCCCATTTTGCCGCGATCTGCTGGATCGGCTCGAGCGCCGCTGTGGCGATCTCGTGGCTGCTGCGATCGCGCAGGTGCTTGTCGCGCAGGTTCACCTGAATGTCGCCCTGCTCGGACGCGCTGCGCAGGTAGTACTGGCGCACCAGCCCGTTGAAGTTGATCGGCGACGCTGCACCGGCGTAAGCCTCGTAATCGGTCACCTCCGGCACAGTCGCCAGATAGCCGCCCAGCTCGCCCAGCACCGCACTGGTCTGCTCCAGCGCTGTCCCGGTGGGCATATCCACAATCACTTGGAACTCGGATTTGTTGTCAAACGGCAACATCTTCAGGATCACCAGCTTCACTACGCCTAGCGACACAGCCAGCAGTAGTCCGCCGAATATCGCCAGCCACAGCTTGCGGCGTGCCGGCTTGCCGTGCTCACGATTCAGGAACGGACCGAGGCGGTTACGGAAAAAGCGCATTGTCGGCGTATTCTCCTCGTCGTGCAGCTCTTCATGCTGCGGCCCGGCAAATTTCAGCACCAGCCATGGCGTTATGACGAACGCCACCGCCAACGAAATCAGCATGCCCATGCTGGCATTGATCGGGATCGGACTCATGTATGGGCCCATCAGTCCGCTGACGAATGCCATCGGCAGCAGCGCCGCGATCACAGTAAAGGTCGCCAGTATCGTCGGGCTGCCGACCTCGTCCACCGCTTCCGGGATGATCTCAGACAGTGACAGTTTATTTTCTGCCAGCGCCCTGCGGCGATGAATATTCTCGACCACAACAATAGCATCATCCACCAGGATACCGATGGAGAAGATCAACGCGAACAGTGACACGCGATTCAACGTGAAACCCCATGCCCATGACGCAAACAGCGTTGCCGCCAGTGTCAGCAATACCGCGATACCCACTACCAGCGCCTCGCGCCGACCCATCGCAAACCACACCAGCGCGACGACGGCAAGGGTCGCGAACAGCAGCTTTTTGATCAGTTTCATTGCTTTATCGTTTGCGGTCTCGCCGTAGTTGCGCGTCACGCTTACCTGCACATCGTCCGGTATCACGCTGCCCTTGAGCGCCGCGACGTGCGTCATCAATTGCTCAGCGATTTCCACCGCGTTGGCGCCCGGTTTCTTGGTGATTGCCACCGTCACAGCAGAAAACTCACCCTGCGACTTTACATTTTTGTCCGCCGCTTCCGGCCCGGTGCCGAACCACACATAGCTCACCGGATGATCAGCCATGTCCTGCACCTCGGCGATATCGCGCAGGAAGATCGGCTTTCCGTCGAACACGCCGACCACCAGTTGCTTCACCTCGCTGACATTGCGCAGGAAACTGCCGGTCTGCACCAGCACCTCGCGATTGTCACGCACCAGGCTGCCGGAGTTATGCGAGATGTTCGAGGCCTGCAATGCCGCGCGGATATCCTGTATCGACAGCTGGTAGGCATTCAGGCTCTCCGTATTCAGCGAGATCTTCACAGTACGCTGCGTTTCGCCCAGCGTGGTCACTTCACGTGTGCCCGGCACGCGCTTCAGTTCGGTCTCGATCGCATGCGCCACCTGCGTCAGTTCTACCCCGCCGCCGATTGCCTGGTCGCGCCACAGCGTCAATGCCACCACCGGCACGTCATCGATACCCTTGGCCTTGATGATCGGCTCCGATACCGCCAGGGTCGGCGGCAGCCAGTCGGCATGCGAGTGCACCACGTCATACAGCTTCACCAGCGATGGCACATGTTCCTCACCTACCTTGAACTGCACGCTGATGACAGACATGCCCGGCTGCGACACCGAGTAGACATGATCGATACCGGCGATCTGCGACAGCACCTGCTCGGCCGGCGTCGATACCGTCTGCGCCACGTCCCTGGCCGATGCGCCCGGATAGGCGATCATCACGTTCGCCATCGTCACGTTGATCTGCGGCTCTTCCTCGCGCGGGGTTACCGCCACCGCGAATGCACCCAGCAGCACAGCAACGATCGCCAGCAACAGCGTCATCTGCGAGTGCAGGAAAAATTTTGCAATACGTCCCGAAATACCCATGTTATTTATCCTTACGATTTAAGCATGCGGTTACTCGACAACTGGCTGTTTCATGCCAGACATACCTGCCTTGATCGGTTCCAGCGCAACGTTCTCGCTTGGATTCAATCCGGCCAGGATTTCCACTGCGCCATCTGCCGTGGGCTCGCCCAGGCGGACCTGGCGCAACTTCACTTCGCCCTTTGCATCAACTACATAAACCGCTGTCACCTCACTGCGACGCAACACGGCACTGGACGGAATGACCAGCTTGTTCGCCTTGCCCACCACAAAGTGAGTACGCACGAACATGCCGGGATAAATACCCGCTTCATTTGCCGGCAGGTACACGCGCACTTGGGTGCTATGGGTCCGTGCATCGGCCACCGGCTGCACCGTCACCGATTCGGCATCAATCCAGCGATCCAGCGACGGCACTTCCACCGTCACCTTGGGACGGGTACCGATGTCCGGCAGACGATACTGCGGCACGCTGACGATCACGCGCATCCCGGCCGGGTCGAAACCCACCATCATCGGCTTGCCGGGCGCAACCATCTCGCCCACCTCCACCATGCGCGCTGCCACCACCCCGCTGTATGGTGCAACGATCTCGCTATATCCGTAGGCAAGGCTTGCCTGCCCGGCACCGGCTTCTGCAGCCGAAGCCTGGGCACGCGCCATCTGGTAATCTGCCTGCGCCTTGTCCAGCGCGGACTGGCTGATGAATTTCTGCTCGAACAGCTGCCTGGAACGCTCATAGGTTGCCTTAGCATTCTGCATGGCCGCCTGCGCCTGGGCCACCTGTGCCGTACTGCCAGCCAGTGCCTGCGCAGTCTCGCGCTCGTCGATACGCAGGATCACCTGTCCTTTCCTGACCTTGCTGCCAACATCGAAGTTGATCTCCTTGATACGGCCGCTGATCTGCGCCGACACCGTAGACTGGCGGGTCGCCTCGACCACCCCCTCTGTGCTATAGCTTTGCTCCACTTCACGATATTCTACCGGCGCGACCACAAGCTCCCCGGCAGCCTGCACCGCTGCTGCGAAAAACATCAACATGCTGAAAACCAATGAATTTTTCATAAAAACAACCCCGTGATTGAATGATCTAAATAAGAATATACTAATATTCTAAAGAAAAAGCAAGTCCTACTAAACAGTGCATGATTATTAGTATAGAAGCGCCACTGTGTCCAAGGAAAAACAGATCACTCGGGCACGGTAGGCACAATGCGGCTGACCCGCGCCAGATAAACCGCCATCACCCCCGCCACTAGCCAGATGCTCACGCCCCCGGCAATCCAGAAACCCGCCGCGCCGAGCGGTGTGCCGAAGGTATCCGTCAGCCCAAGCACGATGCCGCCGCCGAGTCCCACGCCCCACAATAACACCGCGTAGACCACCATCGGCACCACCGAGCGCTTGTAGCCGCGCAGCGCGTTCACCGCCACCGACTGCAGCGCATCGCCCAGGTGATACAGCGCGACCAGCATGATCAGCGTCACCGCTGCCTGCCGCACCTCGGGATCGGTGGTATACAGCGCGGCGATCTGCTGCGCGCCGAACCAGAAGGTTGCCGTCAGCACCACCGCGACCGCCATGCCGAGGCGGATGCCCACCCAGCAGGCATGCCGCGCCTGTTCTGGCCGCCCCGCGCCGAGCGCCTGCCCCACCAGCACCGAGGTGGCATTGCCCAGCGACAACGGAATCATGAATGCCACCACCGAGAGATTCGCCGCCACCTGGTGCGCGGCGGAAACCACCGGGCCGAGGCGCGCGATGAACAGCGCCATCAGCGTGAACGCCGTCACATCCGCGATGAAGGTCAGGCCGATGGGCAGACCCAGCGTCAGGAATGCCTTGATCGCCCCGAGGTCCGGCGCAGCAAAACGGCGGCGCAACTCGAATTGCGCGTAGTCGGGATGATGCAGGCACCAGTACCATGCGAGCACGGCCATCAGCCAGGCATCCACCGCCGTGGCCACCGCACAGCCCGGCCCGCCCATCTCCGGCGCGCCCAGCAGTCCATACATGAACACCATATTCAGCGGCACCTTCAGCGCCAGCGACAGCAGGTTGAACGCCATCACCGGACGCGGACGCGCCAGGCCGGTGGAAAGGCCGAAAAAAGTGCGCAGCGCGAATGCGGCCGGCACGCCCCAGGCCGATGCGGTGAGATAAGCGCGCACCTTGGCTTCCACCTCCGGCTGCAAGTCCGAGATCGCGATCAGCGGGCCGGGAAAGCACAGCAGCAGGATCGCCACCAGCGCCAGCACCAGCGAGATCCATACGCTCTGGTGGATCTCCCGACCCACCTCGGCCGCCCGTCCCGCGCCGTACAGCTGCGCGATGATTGGCGGCAAGGCCAGCAACACGCTCACCAGCGTCAGCAACACCGTGGCCGTTATCGAAGTGGCGATGCCCACCGAGGCCAGGTCGATGGCCGACAGCCGCCCCGCCATCGCGGTGTCAATCACCGCATTCGCCATCATCGCGAGCTGCGCGACCAGCATCGGCCAAGCCAGGTGGAGGAGTTGCGCGGTGGGGGAGACGGAGCGTTGCATATCAGTATTTTAATTGGATACTGATCTGGATTTTCTTGTGCCTTCAGCCCGCATCAAACAAGTTCACCAAATTAAGGAGGCACAACGAAATGGGCAAGTGAACGATGACATTGGCCGTCATCTATTCATGAAGTATTTAATTCGGGGAAATCAGCTCAATAGGCTAAACGACAGTTTTCGACACACATGAGAAGTTCG
>Ga0224495_10000665_pt1 | contig 26289 bp, 43 predicted proteins | sample SF_Jul11_sed_USG_FD_168128 | JGI IMG/M metagenome (GOLD analysis project Ga0224495, IMG submission 168128) | Sediment microbial communities from San Francisco Bay, California, United States - SF_Jul11_sed_USGS_4_1 | ecosystem: Environmental > Aquatic > Marine > Sediment | place: USA: California...
CTTACCGCTGGCGATAATTATGTTCGATAGCCTATAATTTGCCCTGTCGGCGCCGGAGTAGCTCAGTTGGTAGAGCAACGCACTCGTAACGCGTAGGTCGGAGGTTCGATTCCTCTCTCCGGCACCAGCCTTATTAAATGATATGTTGCACCATGCCGCAAAGCCTTTAGTTTTGCGGTTTTTTTATTTGCGCAATAAAGAGTTTGACACGTTGAATCGCATTTTATACGATGCAACTCCCCATAAATTCCCCACGGGATTACCCACGGATGGCATCGATTACGAAGCACAAGGATGGATACAGGGCGCAGGTGTATGTCAGCGGCCAGCGCGATAGTGCTGTGCGGCGTACTAAGCGCGAGGCGGAGGTGTGGGCGGCGGCGCGGGAGACTGAGCTGCGGGCGCTGGCGGCGGCTTTGCCTGGTGTTCGGCATACGCTTGGGGATGCGTTGCAGCGGTATTCGGATGAGGTGTCGCCGACTAAGCGGGGCTGCAGGTGGGAGCAGATCCGGATTGCGGTTTTTTTGCGGGACGATAATCTGCCATGTGGGCAGGCGATCGGGCGGCTGACGACGCCGCAGCTGGCAGATTGGCGGGATGCCCGGTTGCGGCAGGTGTCGGCGGGGTCGGTTTTGCGGGAGATAGGCATTCTGGCGGCGGTGTTGGAGACGGCGCGGCGGGAGTGGCGCTGGATCTCTGTGAATCCGATGGCGGATATGCGGAAGCCGAAGGCGCCGGAGCATCGGTCTGTGGTGATCTCGCGGCGTGAGGTGCGGCTGATGTTGCGGGAGATGGGTTATTCCAGCCGGAAGCCTGTGCGGTCGATGTCGCAGGCGGTGGCGGTGTGCTTTTTGGTGGCGCTGCGCACGGGGATGCGCGCGGGTGAGTTGTGCGGCCTGCGCTGGGATCTGGTGCATGACGGGTATTGCACGTTGCCGGTGACGAAGACGAAGCCGCGGGATGTGCCGTTGACGGCGAAGGCGATGGCGCTGATCAGGCGCATGGATGGGTGGGATGGGGTATTGGTATTCGGCGTGAGTCCGCAATCGCTTGATGCCTTGTTTCGCAAGTACAGGAAGCGTGCCGGGCTGGAGGGTTTCACTTTCCATGATTCGCGGCACACTGCGGCCACCTGGATCGCGGGGCGGATGAAGTCGAGCAATATTCCTGCGCAGCAGGCGGTGTTTGATATGTGCAAGATGTTCGGGTGGTCTAGCGTGGACCAGGCGCTGGCGTATTACAATCCATCAGCGAAGGACATTGCGCTGCGGATCGGGTAAAATTCAGTCGATAGATGATGCCAGTCGCGGCATCGACTTCCGCAGCCCAGCCAGAATACGAGACATGCCAATACGTGCTTTCCATGGCTTTCCATCCACTTTGACCAGGTAGCAATCAACCCGATCGGTTCGGTACAGCTCGAGCGTATGCGTGACTTCGCCAAAATCAAAGTCTGTGACCGTGATACGCTTACGCAATTCCGGCAGCGGCTCCGCATAGTCTGGCTGCGGCCCGTTCAGGCGCAATCTCTCCTTTGCCTCGCGCATTCTGGCAAGCTGCTTGCGCCGTTTTTCACTTACTCTGTATGCCATTTTCCTGATCTCCAACCTTGCACGGTTCGGATATTCTGTAGTTATACGTCTCGGCAATCGCCGCGAATATCGGGTACGCCTGCAAAGGCACAACCGCGTTTCCAAGGGCTTTCAGCCGCTCACGTCTGTCCATCCGGGCGGAAAGCCCATCAACCACTCGACCCATTCCGGGTTGAGCACCCCATCCGCAGCCGTCCCGCCGAACCCTCGCGCCGCTTCTGAAAGCGTCCATCCCGCCTTTGCTGCGCTCGCCTCCGGTCGGTTCCCTGTTTTCCCTCGCGGGTCTTTCCAGTCGGTCGCCCTTGGCGTGGGCCAGTACGAAAACCCGCTCTCGCGTATGCGGGGCGCCTGCGGCGCAAGCCGGTAAAACAACCGGCCTGACGGCGTAGCCTGCTGCCTCCAGGTCATCGCAAACGGAATCGAGGCCAATGGCAATGTGGCCTGTAACGTTTTCACCAACCACCCAAGCTGGTCGCAGGTCTTGCACGACCCGGAGCATTGCGGGCCACAGGTGCCGCTCGTCGGCGTGGCCTGCGCGTCTCCCTGCTTGGCTGAACGGCTGGCATGGGTAGCCTCCATGCACAAGCTCAACTGCTGGCAGTTCGCTGGTGTCAATTGTTCGTACATCGTCGTAAATCCTTACGTTCGGCCACCGTGCCGCCAGCACCGACTTGCAAAACCTGTCGCGCTCGCAGAAAGCCACGGTCTTAAATCCCGCCCACTCGGCGGCAATGTCCAGTCCGCCAATCCCAGAAAACAAGCTCAGTGCGTTCATGGTCGTGTAGCCGTATAACCCGTCGCTCCAGGGGACGCTTCGCCTGTCGGCTCGCGTCCCTGAGCTGTTGCGTTAGCCGCCGTCAATGCTTCGTATCTATCTTCCCCGTAAGCTTCTCTTACATATGTTGTCGGGAACGCTCCGCGATCACCTTGTTTTGCCGAAATGTACATACACGTATATCCAGAATTCTTTGGTGCTGGAACGGTCTTTGTCCATTCATGTTCCGGCATGCCGAGAGGCCATTCGTACCCTTCCTCACGCACAACGCGCATAAATTCATGCGGGTCGTGGTGTCCTTTGCTCATCAGGATGTAGGTATCTTCACCAACATTCATGATTTCCAGAGGGTATTTGGCGGCTAACCCTACGTGCAAGCGGGACTGCGCTACGGCGGGATTTGTGTCTTTTGTCTGTTCATTCATATCCATATCTCCGGTCATAGGGCTGCAAGCGCAGCCCCTTCACTCCATGTTGGGCGTCTTAGGCTCATGAACCACGAACCAGCAACAGCCGCATTCAAAGTTCGCCGCAGGCCATTTTCTCCCGCTCTTCCGCTGTGGTGGATCGTCGTCATACCATGCGCGCCCAAACTCCTCCTCTATGGCATCGGTAATTTCGTCTATGCGCTCATAAATCTCATCGCTCTTGAATTGGTATTTCGTATCAAGCCACGCCGAGTCAACCCGCACGACGTAGTACTGCGGCCGCGTGTTCAGCGGCTGTACGCCAAGCAAGGCTTTTCCATCTCCCCAGGTTCGCTCAATCAGGCGTGGCGAGACAAGGTATTTTCCGCCCCAAAATTCAGTCCTGTAGCGTTTTTCAACATGCGTCCGCAGTTCGTTTTCGGTTATCATTTTTTCTCCGTTGAAAAAGACGCCCAACCCGGCGCTCAACTTTCACTCCGCTTCGCTGCGTCGGACTCCGCAAAAGCGCGGAGCCGGTTATTTCTGTTCGTTCGGCGTCATTGCCGCACGCGCTTGAGGTTAAAAAATTGCCCTTCACTGTTCTGGTATGTACGCCGGAATTCGCCCTCGAATTGCGTCTTAAAACGCAGGCGCAGGGTCAGTTCGTTATCGACAGTTTTTCGATAGACACCGCCGATTTCCGTGCTTCGCCCTTGCGACTCCCACAAGCCTTCCTCTCGTCTGCACTCGCTGTAATCAAACGGCTCTACCGCCGTGTCGTCCGGCAGGTTTTGAATCAGTTCAAGAAGTTGTTTCTTATCCATCATAGTTTCTCCGATCACGCCGAACCCGGCGCTCAAGTTTGTTCCGGGCTTTCGCCCTCCACGGGACGCGCCTTCGGCGCGCCCCTTACCTTCACGTTAGGCACTTCATTTAATTCACCAGTGGTCAATATCGTCATTGTGTCCAAATCGATCCCGAGAAGTTCTCGGGCGAATGCCCTGCGAAAAGCATCTGCATCTCCGGTACTTACGTCCACACTGATCGTTATTTCAAGATCGTCTTTGAGGCTATATATCGCTCGTTTTAGGTCGATCACTTTCATGCCTAACCCTCCATTCCAGCGGGACCGCTACGCGGCCCCTGAATTACCTTGATGTGCGTCAATCAGGCCAAAGATGGCAGCCGTGGCAATCATCGTCATCACCTCCTGACACTTTGCACTTCGCCCTTGCTTCTTCTTCTGTCATAGCACCACATCGCTGACAAGGTGGTTTGCTATAGTCTGGCTCGACGCACATCACGTCAGTCAATTCGGACAGCGCTACTGCGGGTTTCTGGTCGTGCTGCGTCTGCCCTTCGGGCAAGTCCTTAAACATTTTAATCCCACCTTTCTGCGGCAGCGCCGCCGTTTACTTCGATGTTAGGCCCATTCAATTTGCTGCCCCTCGAAAGGTAGCCCGTGCGTATTATTAAACCACGCTTGCATTTCCGCATGGCTAGAAAAACCATCAGCCCGCGCGAGCATTTCGCTTGTTTCTGTGGATGGCCCTTCATAAATTTGCACCTCCTGAACGCGGGTGCATACGCTATTGCGCAGCGTTTCTTGCTTGCTTCGGTACGGCTTTCCAGTCCACTTACGCAAGCTCAGTTCATCGCCCGGCTTGCATCGCGCCGACAGCCTTATAGTTTGCTTCTTCTCTCCAGAGCGCACCAGTTCGGCGAATTTATCTTGGAATAAAATGACCCTCATCACCCACCTCTTTGTTGTTTAATTCAAACCGCCTAACCCGGCGCTCAAGGTTCGTTCCGCTTCGCTCCACCGGATTCGCCTTCGGCGAACCGCCTTACCTCAGAGTTAGAGCGCAAGCCCGCATCCCATACCAGAGTGATTGCCGTACTCATCTTCTGTTGGTATTTCATGTTCGCAAGTGCCGTGCTTCGTACACCATCCGCTCTTGCACCAGCGGCAGCAATCATCCGTCGAAGAAATGCGCTCTAACTCGTCGGTCAAAAAGGACTGCGCCTCGGCGGGCTTGGTTGGTTCAGTTGTTTGCATAGTTCAGTTCTCCTCTTGCGGTTCGGTTGTGGCGCAGCCTCTTACCTTCAAGTTCGGCGTCACAACTGCACCGCCACCACGGCCTTGCCTTCCAGCGGGTTCGGCTGGGCCTTGTAGCGCTCAAACATAGCCGCCCTGTCGGCCTCCGTAGGCTCGGGCAATTCATGCTCGCCGGTGTGGGTGGTGTCGTATTCGCCGTCCCAGAATCGCGGGTCGGTTACGTGCTCGCGCAGCCACGGTTCAACCGCTCTGGCCGCCCTCGGCAGCATGTGCGTCATCAACCCGCGCTCGCCAGTGATCGCCTCCAGGTCTTCGTAGATGTGTCCGATTTCGGTATGCAGCCTTCCTGTGGTCAGGTTGCGCAGTCGCTGGATGTTCATGGTCAATCTCCTGTTCAAAAGTCAGTGCTGGTGGGACGGCGACGCCGAACCCATCCATCGAGAGGGACGCCGCTAAAGCGTCGCCCCTCATGTCAAAAGTTAGGCATCATTCGCAGTTGAGCCAATAAAGACCAGCAGCCAACGCACCTACAGCAACCACAGATTCAAAGTGCAATCCAAATCCAAACGCAAGCGAGGTTGTTAGTGCTCCAAGCGCGACAATCAAATTTTTTTTTATTCGTCCAGTCATTTCGCTCTCCATTGAAAAAATGCCTAACCCACCGTTGAAGGCGCGACCGCCTTCGGCGTCGGCCTTAACTATTTGTTAGGTCCCGTCATCGCCTTCTGTCGGATCGACAGCAAAGGATCTCTTGCAGCAGTTTCCGTCAGCGTCGATATACAACGGCCCGTCCTTGCTCTTGTAGACCGCGTCTGTGGAAATTGCCCTAGTGATACCTTCCCACGTAACTTCGACTTCAATGTCTCCGTGTTTTCTCATCCTGTTTTGCAGTGTCGCAATAAGTTTAGAAATCTTCATCGCCTTATCCTTTGCTACGTTGAAAAAAAGCCTAACCATGCATTCGAGAGCGACGGCGCAAAAGCGTGGCTGGTTTCTTGTTTGTCGGTCATAGTGCGCGCCCCCTCAAATCTACGTTGGGCGCTTTGCGCGGAAGGTTCAATTTTTCCGCCCACTCCCAAAGTTCAGCGCCGGATTTAAATCGACTTTGGAGGTCAGTTAAAAATTGTTCACGTTTTTTTGTTTGCTTAAGGTGTTGTCCGCTCCAGTCTTCTGCGCCGAGCAATTCACGCGCGTCAATGTGTATAAATCTGAGGGTCGGAACGCAAACGACCATCCAGAATGGTGCTGGGATACCGTCTTTGAGGCTGTGGTGAACTGTCACAGGGTCGCCCCCAAGCAGTCCGCATGAATTAATTTTCCCGCACATAAAATCCGCGTTGATTGTTCCACCCATATTGATGTTCATTGAGTTTCCTTCGCTTCGTTATAAAAACCGCCTAACCCGGCGCTCAAGTTTGTTCCGGGCTTTCGCCCTCCACGGGACTCGCCTTCGGCGAGCCCCTTACCTTTGCGTTGGCTTACTTCTCCAGCATCACCAGGTTCCGCGCCATCAGCTCGCGCGACTGCATGGCCAGAATCGTGTCCACCAGTTCGGCTTTGCTCGTCTCCACCTGGCGCATGCCCCGCGTGCGCAAGTCTTCCTCCGGCAGCGTCCGTGTCCCGTTGGCGTTCCCATCGAACTGTCGGGTACTTCTGCCGGAGGTTTTTGGTTGCCCCGCAGTGATTGCACTTATGGGGCCACTGCGGCGGGTCTGTTGGCAGCATGACTCCGGTCTGCTCCATCACGCCGGTATTGCAGTCGTCGCAGACGTAATCCACGCCGACCGTCTTCACTTCGTAGGTTCTTTCGCTCATCGCTCTATCCTTTCTCCGATTAACCAGCCGCCTTAACTATACCGCTAAACACTCACCGCCAGCGCTTCGTCGATCTGGCCGATGGGTATTTGTCCGATGCCGTTTAGTTTGAATGTTCCCGCCCGCACCAGTTTTGTCATGGTGCCCTCGCTGATGCCTAGCATTTCGGCGGCTTGTTTTTGGGTGACGCATGCCGGGCGCGGATGGGTTTCGACATATAGCCTAACGGCGGCGGTGGCGACTTTTAGTGTTTGTGGATCCATGATGATTCCGTTCGGTTGGTTATTCGGTGTGTTCTAACCTGATGTAGCAGGTCCAGTGATTGCCCAGCCCGTTGTCGATGGCCCATTCGAGTAGCTTGACCTGGTGGATCTGGTTGTTCCATTCTGGCTTGCCCAGCCCCCAGTTTTGCAGCTTGGCGAGGCGGGCGAAGCGGTAGAACGTCTCGCGCTGAAATTGGGCGATGCCGCAGCTTTTGCCGCCGTCGCTGCAGACTTTGGTGCGGTATCCTGATTCGCATTCGAGGATGTCGAGGATCAGCCTGGCATCGGCAGCGAGGGCAGCGGCTGGGCTGATGGCCAGCATGGCGAGCAATGTGCGCAGGGTTTTCATGAGATCGTGTTCTGCGCGTTCTTCCACGCTTCGCGGGGCGCGTGGTTCAGTTGGCGATAGAAGCGGTAGTTGAGGATCAGCCGCGGCACTTTGCGCAGGGCGGTTATCCTTGTACGCATGCGCTGGCAGGTGTGCACGAGGTCATCCAGCAGCCAGTCGATAACGGGGCTGGCCGAGGGCATGGTGTGCAGCCTGGGGAGGTGGGTGCTGTGTTTCATCATGCCGCCACCTCGCTCGCTTTCAACAATGGCCGGCTGGTGAGGGTGCGCAGCTTGGCGGTATCGTCCAGGTCGGGATATGTCCGCAGGGCGATCTGCATCGCCTTGACGCTGCTCTGTGCGATGATGTTGCGGGTGATCTTTTGCTCGGCGGTGGCTAATGTGACGATGTGTATGCGCATGATTGGCCTCACTTGAAAAAAGCTAAATAAACCAGTCCGCAGACCAGCGTGTCGTCGTCGAGGTGGGTCAGGTCGCGGTTGGCAAGTGCGAATCTGATTCTTGAGTTCATTCGATCACCTCAAAAATAGCCCGCTGCATCGGTGCGGGCTTGCCGTGTTGCTGTTCGAAGCGCTTGCGCATGTCCTTGACGAAAATCTTCATCCCGCGCAGTACAGCGTCGGTGGTGGTGGCGCGCTGGAAGCTCCAGCCGCTGCGCCACAATCCGCTCTGCTTGTATGCCTCGCGCAATTCGCGCTCGGTGTAGTTTTCGTTCGGTTCTGGCATATCGCCTCCGTGTCCGTGTGGGCGCGCCTGGTAAGAGGAGAAACCCATCGCGCCCTGCAATCGGTGAATGGTGGCACCGCCTTGCCTGCCCTGCGCCCGCTTTTTGTAACTTTGGGTTGATAAAAATCGCGGGCGGCGAGGTAGCGGGGTGAATAATATCCATAGGTGGGTATCCTTGTCAACCCATAAACGGGTATTTGTGATAAAATTAAACCGCAGGGGTGTCCTGCGATTTAATTTGGGGGTGTGATGAAGCAGTTTAGAGGGCGCTTGGCTGGTGATTGATGCCCTCTCCCGCAGTCATGCCGTCATTGTTGCCGTTTGCATATAGTTTGCCAGCATGAGATTGGGCATCAAGAACGACGATATAGCGCATTTATATTTGTCTCATAAGTGCATTTACTGGCATGCCGTTACCGCATCATCATAGTCGCCCAGTCCGCTGGCGGATTGCCTGTAATATTTAATTTGTACTTGATTATCAATTTCAATTATATCGACCAGCGCGATGGTATTTGTATTTCCTGCTGTGGCGGTAGTTGTGGCAGTTATTGCGTAACCATTTGGTTTCATGCTGGTTGAGACGGGTATGCTGGATAATGCGAAAAAAGGTTTTGAGTTTTCCCATTTGTCTGCGATGCAGATGGCAACTTCTTTGGCGGATTTTTCACTGAATAGGTTTAAATCAGGCCGTTGGCTGCGTCGATCTGCTGGGGTGGCGCATGCGGCAAGCAGGGCGATCAGGATTGAGGCAATAATGATTCTCATGGCTTGGTATTGGTGTCGTTTAACTTTTTAAGTTCAATATAGATTTTATTAAGGCGCCAGTCGACCAAGAACATGAAAATTATAAAAAGAATCAGAATTGCAATATCCACGGCTTACCCCTTTAAAATTTAAAACCAAGTTGAATTTGTAGCTGGATCACGTTATTGCGCGTCACCTGTTTTCTTTTTTTGTCTCGGGTATTGTATGGACAATACTTTTGCCATGCCTATCAGTTGTTGGATCCCTTGGTCGCTCATTGTGTTGACCTGCTCAAATAATTCTTTTTCAGTGAGAGAGTAGGTTGGTACCGGTTCTTTGGCTACTAGAGGAACTACGTTTCCCTCGCTGGGCGGCGCTGACAGCAAGTCTTCAACCCTGCGCCCGAACGCCCGCGCGATGTCGCACAGGTTGGTGATCGTCGGGTTTCCATCTCCGTTTTTTACGCGCTGGATTGTACCAAACCCGACCCGCGATTTGATCGACACCTTTTTAATTGTGTCCAGGTTTGGGTGTTGATCCATCCAGGCATTCAGGTTGGCCGAGATGTTATCTGTAATCCGCATGCCCTATTATCCATAAAAGGATAATCCATAGGTGGGTGTTGCAAACACCCATAAATGGGTATATTATCGCCGCCATGGATACCTCAAAAAATATTTACACGGAAGTAATGGCGAAATTGCGTGCCAAGCGCATCCCGCAGCGCCGCGTTTCGGAAGGCTCCGGTGTGCCGTTTTCGACGTTGACCAAGATCGCGCAAGGCCAAATTAAGGCGCCTTCGGTGCATCACATTCAGGCGATTTATGATTTTTTTACACAACAGGAGGCCGCGTGATGCGTTCTCTCTCTTCTTCGTGCTCGCTCTACAGCGAAGTCCGCACGTCTGTGCGGGTTGTGCCGCCCGGTTTGCGCTGGGCGACATTTTTTTATTCCACCGTGATCGCATTGCGGTCTCCCAATACCGTCCGCCCCACCTTGGCAAATGTCGCGCGCTGGATCGCAACGGCATCTGCATCGGCATTAGGTTCGGTGACGATTCTGAATATGGCGCAACGCGCATGGTATTCGTCGTCCACGTTTAGCCCGGCTTGCCTGATCACTGCCGCAAGAAGATGCATCAGCGCGATGTTCTGCGCCTGCAGGGTGTTGAGTCGTTCGATGAGTTCGTTTTCGTTCATGGGCGTACTTTGCGGCAAAGCCGCAAGGTAATCCACGTTTAAGTTTGGGGGGATAAAACGATGAGTATTGAAGATTTTGCCTATCGCGTTGCACACGATTATCCGGGCGGAGTGAGGCCTTTGGCGACGCGGATGCGTCCTCCGACCGATGATGATCCTGCCCCGAATTACGGTCAGGTGTTGATTAACAAGCTCAATCCGAATTGCGGGACACATAGTTTGCTGGCTAGGGAATTCGAGCAGATTGTAGATTTCACTGGCACGAATCTTGAGGCTGCGGATTATTTCGCGGCGAAGGTGGGCGCTCTGGTGGTGAGGTTGGATGCATTCGCCGGTTCGGATCTCGAGCTGTTGGATGCTTTTATGTCTGTGATGAAAGAATTGGGCGAGTTGTCAGCGGAGTTCCAGAAGGATTATGCGGACGGCAACATCAGTGCAGATGATCTGCACCGAATATCCAAAGAGGCGCGTGATGTGCACATGAGGCTTTGCGCGTTTGTGATGCGCGTTGAGCAAATTAGTGAGTTCAGCGCGGCAGGTGGTAAATGATGGTCATTGTTGCATCTTGCCGCCAAGAAAGTCCGTGCATGATTTTTATCCCCGCACCCCTTAATAGACAGTATCGGCACAGCAGTGCACATAGTTGCAACGTATCTGCAACAGATGCAACTCAAGCACAACATCAGCCAGTGCACGGGTCCTTCCCAACTTCCTCCCCTGCGGGTAATTCGCACCTCGAATATCCGCTAGGTTGTGGCTTTTCAAACTAGGTCAACTGCGAGGGCGTGATGTGATCAAGATCAATGTAGGTTCTGGCGGTTTAATGCGATTAAGTGCTGGAATTTCCGGAATGGATAAGCAGGTGAGATTCGCCACAATGCGCGCGCTGAATGCTGCTGCTTTCAAAGGGAAGCAGGGTACAGAACGCGAGATTGGCAAGACGTTCGACAGGCCTACCCTTTGGGTTTCGAGGTCGGTGCGATATCGCAAGGCAACGAAAGATAAGCTGGAGGCTCAAATTGATTTTGATGCGTGGGGCAATAAGCAAGGTGTCACGGCGTCGCAGGTGTTGAATGCCGAGATACACGGTGGGGCGCGGCGGATGAAGCGGCATGAAGTGGCGCTGCAGCGTATCGGAATACTGCCGCCCGGCATGCGCATCATCCCTGGCGATGCTGCCAAGATGGATGGCTATGGAAATATGCAGGCAGGGCAGATCAACCAGATCATGTCGTGGTTTCAGGCATTTGGTCAGCAAGGCTATAGCGCGAATATGCGCGACGGAGGGAAGCGATTAGGGCGCGACAACAAGCGCACAGGATCAAAAGGGTTTTCATATTTCGCGCTGCAAACAAAGCGCGGCAACTTGCTGCCTGGTGTGTACCAGCGGTTCACCTTTTCGGCAGGTAGCGCAGTCAAGCCGGTGATGATTTTCGTACGCACCACAAACTACAAGCGGCGACTGGATTTTTACGGGCTGGCCGAGAAGATTGCGCGCGCCGAGTTCAATGCGCAATTCCCATTGATGCTGGAAGAAACCATAAGAACCGCGCGATGATTTACCGATTGCCGCCTTTGCCGCCAAAAACTCATTGGGAAAACTACCTGAATTATTTGTGGGCGCGCATCAAGACTGTTGAGGGCGGTCGATGAGCTACGTCAATTTCGATGACGCGCTGGACCAGATGCGGATGATGGGTCTGGTGATCGAGCCGTCGCGGTTGTCATTCGACGGACGCATCCAGCGCTGGCAGGTTGAGGGTGAAGATCGCGAAAAGCGCGGGTGGACGAGGTTGCGCGAGTGGCAATCGGCCAAGGGCCACACCTACATCGTCGGGGTGTATGGGGTATGGCGCGGCAACGACGACGGCAAGCAGAAGATCGAACTCAGCAAGGACAACGCAGCCGCGCTATCGACCAAGGATATCGCCGCCATCAAGGAATCGCACAAAGAGTCCGACCGCAAGCTGCGCGAGATCCGCAACAACGAGATCAAGCGCGCCGCGCAGTGGGCCGCGTCGGTGTGGAACAAGAGCGCGCCATGCGAAACGCACGACTACCTCACCGCCAAACAGATCAAGCCGCACGGCCTGCGCATCCTGCCGGACGATATCGGCGGCATCACCCTGGCGGACATCGACGACGCGAACTTTTACCGCCTGAAATCCGCCGCCGGCGCGCTGATCGTCCCGATGCACAACGCCAGGGGCGAAGTGCAAGGGCTGCAATTCATCTATGCCAAGGGCCACCCGCGCCGCACCAAGATCGAGCGCGACAAGGAATTCTGGCCCAGCGGCATGGCGATGGGCGGCACCTTTGGCCTGATCGGCCCGATACGCCGCGAGGGCGTGCTGCTGATCGCCGAGGGCTATGCCACCGCCGCCAGCCTGCACGAATGCACCGGACAATCCGTCGCCTACGCATTCAGCGCAAACAACCTGATCAAGGCCGGCAAGGAGCTGGCCAAAGCCTACCCGCGGCTGCGCCTGCTGTTCTGCGCCGATGACGACTACCTGACAGAAGGCAACCCGGGATGCACCGCCGCCGCCAATGCCTGCGCCGCGATCGAACGCACCGCATGGATCAAGCCGATATTCCCGACCAACGAGGCGGGCGAAGATATCCGGGAAGGCAAAAAACTCACCGACTTCAACGATCTCTATGTGCTCACCGGTTCGCCGCTTACGCTGGCCGACCAGGTCAATGCCAAACTCGAAGAGGTGGAGTGGAAGGACGCCCCCACGCTGGCCGCTTCACGCCCGCGCGCGGGCGACACAACACAGGGGGGCGGGGAGCGCGCCGCGATGAAATCCATGCTTACCATCGATGAGGCGCTGGAGCGTTTCGCGCTGGTGTATGGCGGCAAGGGCACGCTGTTCGACCATCAAGAACACATCCTCGTCCCCAAGGCCGACGTGATGGATATCATCCCTGAGCACGGCTGGCGCGACATGCGCGCAGTCAAGCAAGTCGTGCGCATGGATGAGGTCGGATTCGACCCGGCCTGCACCGACAAGCGCATCCTGTGCAACCTGTGGGGTGGGTGGCCGACAGTTCCAAAACAAGGACGCTGCGATGTATTGATCGAGCTGCTCGAGTACCTGTGCAGCGACGAAGAGAACAGCGCCAAAGTATTCGAATGGGTGTTCAAGTGGATCGCCTACCCAATCCAGCACCCCGGCGCAAAGATGCGCACCGCGCTGGTATTCCACGGGCCGCAGGGAACCGGAAAAAATCTTTTTTTCGAGGCCGTCATGGCCATCTATGGCGAATACGGCCGCATCGTCGACCAGGCCGCCATCGAGGATAAATTTAACGACTGGGCATCGCGCAAGCTGCTGATGATCGCCGACGAAGTGGTCGCGCGGCAGGAACTCTACCACGTCAAGAACAAACTCAAGAGTTTCGTCACCGGCGAATGGATACGCATCAACCCCAAAAACGTCGCCGCGCATGACGAAAAAAACCACGTCAACCTGGTGTTCCTGTCAAACGAATCACAGCCGCTGGTACTCGAAAAAGACGACCGCCGCTACACCGTCATCCACACCCCTGAAAAACTCGACGCCGAGTTCTACCAGCAAGTGCGCGACGAAATCAACAACGGCGGCATCGCAGCACTCCACCACTACCTGCGCAACCTGGACCTGGGCGACTTCGACGAGCACAGCAAGCCGCCGATGACCCGCGCCAAAGAAGACCTGATCGAAGTCAGCCTCGACAGCGTCCAGCGCTTCGTTAAGGAATGGCAGGCGGGTGAAGTGCAATACAACGGCGACGAAGCTATACCGTTCATCCCGTGCCTCGGGCGGCACCTGTACATCGTCTACAAGCGCTGGTGCGAACACACCGGCGAACGCTCCCCGCGATCGCTGCCGCAGTTCATTGGTGCCATCAAAAACATCCCGAGGTGGAAAGCGGGGCAACCCGTCACCACACTCAAGGCCCAACACGCGCCGGCCACCATCAGCCGAAAACTGGTCATCCCGCCCGATGAACTTCTGCCAACTTCTGCCAACTTTCCACAAAAAGAAGGAAAAACGCAGGCAATCTGGCTAACAGAATGTTTTTTTACGTTCGCAAAAGCAGGGGGTTTCGATCAATGAACTTACGCCAGTTACGCTGCAACTTACGGGAAAACTTACGTCGCAAAGCCGCGCCCAGCTTCAAAGTTACGCCAGTTACGGCATTTTCTCACGTGTATATGCGCACATGCGCAGGCGCACACATGCGCGCGCTCGCGCGCGCAGATATTTCACCGTAACTACCGTAAGTTAAGTAATGACGTGGGTTTGGGGCGTAAGTTTTGCCTGTTTTTCCGTAACTGGCAGCGTAATTTTTCTGTTTTTGCATGAAAAGGGGAAATTGTGAAAGTACAAAACAAAATTGAAATGCTTGACACAGCAAAATTGATAGAGGATCCGCGTAATGCGCGGCGACACAACAGAAGAAATCTTGAGACCATCAAGGCAAGCCTGGTCAGGTTTGGACAGCAAAAGCCCATTGTTGTAGATGGCGACGGCATCGTGCGCGCAGGAAATGGAACTCTGGCTGCTGCGCGCGAATTAGGCTGGGGAAAAAATTGCCACCATCCACACCTCGCTAACCGGAGAAGAGGCGATAGCTTTCGGAATTGCTGACAACCGAAGCAATGAGTTGAGCGACTGGGACGATGATATGTTGGCGAATTTACTGGGTGGGATGGCAGATAAGGAATTGGTGGCAATCGCCGGGTTCGACGAAATCGAGCTTGATGAAATGTTTGGCACTGACACACACAAAGCGCCAGAACATCGCGCCTTGAGCATGACAAAAATTTCCAAAGACACATCGGTTCGCATCGTCATATTCGTTTCCGATGTTTCCATTATCGAGCGCGCCCTATACCTGACCGGATGTGAAAACCGCGCCCAAGCCTTGATCACGATTTGCGAAGATTATGAAAAAAGACAACAGCACAATCCGGCTTAAAGTTGCGCTGCGCCAGCGCGCGCTCAAAGTTACTTCGGCAGAACTGCCGGTGCTGGAAACGCACGGCGGAGCCGGACGCATCTATGAACGCTGCTATGATACGCGGGTCGGGGTGGTGCTGGAGAAAAAGCCGGAAAAGGCTGAGCACCTGGCGAAGCAGCGCCCGACTTGGCGCGTGTATCAATGCGACAGTGCCAAGGCGCTGGCCTGCGGGCTGGCGAATGATCTCGCCTTCGGTTTGGTTGATATTGATCCATACGGATCGCCCTGGCCCATCCTCGAAGCGTTGTTGTTGAAATCGCGCAGACAATGGCCTGACGTGGTGCAGATCGTGGTAAACGATGGGCTGCGGCAGAAATGCAAGATGGGCGGAAGTTGGAACGCGGGCGACCTGCGCGAGATGGTCGAGCAATACGGCAACAACCTGTATCCGATCTATCTGGAGGTGGCGCGCGAGAAGTTGGAAAAAATAGCCGGTCAAGCGGGATTCAAACTCACCGGCTGGGTTGGTTACTATTGCGGACACGCTGGAGACATGACCCATTACTGGGCCACGCTCCAGAAGGTGAATCAGTGATGCTGTTTGACGCGCAAGGGATTGTGGTATCCGGGCGGCAGGAAGGGCTGCAAGTCCTTCTTGATGTAATGCGCCACGCCAAGCCGGTTCACCATCTCCAGGATTCGGTGCGTGTAGCTTTCCCAGTCAGTCGTCTTCGTCATTGGCAGATAGTTCGCGCGCCCGATCTTGTACAGATTCACGAACTCATGAGTCCTCTCGATGATGTCGAGACTGGATTCTGTATTGAGCGTCGGCTCCAGACTCACCCAGGTGAATATCCCGGCATGGTGAAACGTGCGCAGCGCGTCCATGCGGTCTTTGGGAAGCGCCGCGCCAGGCTCCCACTTGCGCGAAAAATCAACATCGAGTGTCGTCATGGTACTGGCGAATGCGTCGCGGTCTGGCCTGAACAGATCGAGGTCGCGCATGGCTCGCGTCCCGCCTTTGGTCAGCGTGCAGATGCCCATGCCATGATCTTGCAGGATCGTGATCGTGCTGCGCGTGAGCGAGTTGTCGTCCGGGTGATAGGGGTCTGTCGTGAACGCGAGCATTACTTGCCCGTTTATGCCTGCCGCCTGATACTTGCGCGCATCCTTGAGCAGTGCCGCCTTATAGTTCGGGCGAGGCGCTGCGCCCTCATTGAATGCCGATCGATCCATGCGCAGCACGGACGGCACATAGCAGTACGCGCACTTGTGTCCGCATCCACGGTATGGGTTGGTAGCCAGAGGCGCATATTCCCCTGCCTGTCCGCGTGGCGCGTAAATGGTGGAACACCCCGGCAGGGCGGTGTCGATTTCTTCTTTGATGTCGAAAAGTTTATTCATGACTTTGGCTCCAAAAATGCCGCCGGCATTGCCGGCGGCGTATTGTCGTTAGGCGGCTGGCAACGCTTGCGGATTGTTCATCAAACTGGTCAATTCGATGATGCGTTTTTCGGCCTCTTCGATCTTGCTGGTGATGCGCAATTTTTGCGCATCAGTCTTGGCAAGGTTCAGGTTGCTGAGCAAGCGGGTGCGATGCGCGCGGAAGGCGGCGATGCTGCCCTTGAGCCCGCTTCCGATCATACGCAGTGTGCCTTCCGATACCTTTTGCTCGACACGCACCGGCATGATGTAGAGCAGGGCAGGGAAAGCCGCGTCGAACGTGAACAGGATCGCCTCGTCCGCTTTGCCTATGAATGGCGAGATATTCGTCGCACCGAGAACGGATGCAACCGCTCCCGCCTCTTTCAAGTATTTGGAATTCACCGAGGCGGTTTCCATCGGCTTGCGCGCCTCATTTCCCATGGCGTGGCTGCTCTCCACGATGCGACGCCAGTCCGGAAATTTTCCGTCAACCACATCGAGGCCGATGGTAGTGTTTCCGTCCAGTGTTCGCAGGTTTGCTTTTTTGTGACCGGGAGCCCATTCGATGGCGATCTGCTCTCCGTTCAGTTTGCAGAGCAGGCCGAGCGATTCGGAAAGATTGTCACGGTCAATGACAAAGCCTTCCTGGAGCCAGGCAGGGAAGTCCGACTGTTCGGTATTGCTTACAACAAGCATGCGGTGGCCGTCTGTGCCGACGACTCGCAGGTCGCGGCCTTCGGCTATGATCTGCACCCCGTTCAGGTAGTAGCGAACATCGTTTTTTGCTGCAACAGCCAGCGCGGATTTCAAAAGCGCTGCGGGCAAAATGATGCGCTCGCGCTCCGGCAGTTGTTGTGCATCTGTTTGGGTATCATTGCTGTTTGTCGTTACAATGTTGGTAGCCATATCAATCTCCTTTTCAGGTTGGTTTGGTTAGATGCCTGGCCGGGTTGCAGCCCTGCCGGGCATCGCTTTTTACGGGGTCTCCGTATTCTTATTATTGCAAAAAATTACAAAAAAGTCAACAAAAACAACAGGCTAGATTGTTTTTATTTTTCTACCTTCAGGTTTAGCATTTCCAAAAGCTCAAGCGGCAGGCTGTCCATGTTGCCGCGTGCGAAGATCTTCGCGCGGAAGTCCTCCCACAACGCCGGATGCATCCGCGCGATGCCCGCCTCCCAATCCTGCCAGGTGCGCAGGGTGGAATGGATGAGCAACGCGGCCTCGGTCTGCGTGAGTTCCGCCGCTTCGCGCGCGGCGCGGATTTCCTCCGGCTTCGGGTTGCGGGCGGCGCTGGGCGAGCGGCGGGAACGGTTCGGATGGTTACTCATTCCATTCCACCATCTGCTCGCCGATCACGCGCGCCATACGCGCCAGGCCGGATGCGTCGGTCATGGTGATGCGGCGCGGCTCGCAGAGCTGATAGCAGGAACACATTACCAACCACACCTCGCCCTCGGCGTTCGCAAGCCAGGCGGTGGCATTCTCGATGGCTTCATCGGCCATCGCCTGCACATCATCCTGACACCTGACTTCCATCGGATCGAAGAGGCCAACCATCTGTCCATCCACGAAGCGGGCGAGCTTCCACCCCGCGCCGCTGTAAATGTCCTTCTCGGCCTCGGTGAGGTTGATCACTTCGCAGGCCGGAGCCTGCTCGATACGGTCTTTAACGTTCATGTTGCTCACCTCTCAGTATGCGAATTGTTCGGATTTGCGAATTTCACGCGCGGCACGGGCGCGATCCCCTCGCGCATGTTTTTCGTCGGCCACCGCGTGGCGGCTAGACTCATCCGCCCATACCTTCCGGTACAGGCCGTTTGCGTACAGGTTTCGACCCTTGATCCGCAACTCGCCGCCTTCGGAAAGTTCCAGGGTGAAGGTGTGCTGTTGCTTGTCCCGCCCGTAGCTGTCGCGGACGATCTTGCCGGTAATCATCTCGAATCCGGAAAACTTCGCATTGCGGAAACTGCCGGAGAACGTGGCACGCTCGAAGCGCACCTCGTCTCCGACGACTGCGTCGCCGGTGCAGTTGATGGTGAACTCGGCATCGCCGCTGAATGTGGAAATTTCGTAAGGCATTTTAAGTCTCCTTTGTCTGTGCGCCCGGCTTGCGCCGGGCATGATGTATTTTTAAGCGTAGGCTGTCCAGTGGTCAGGCTTGAAGCACTTTATGCCTGCCACGATCACCGGCTCGACGAGGTGCGCGTACTTGTAAGATTCAAAGGACAGATACGGCTTGCCGTTGTGCCCCATCTGCGGAATCATGCGGCGCGCCTTTGGAACTACTCGCAGGTAACCTCCGGTCTTTTCGTGGTGCGCCTTGCTTTCAGGGCTGTCATAGTCTGGTTCGGTGGCGTAACTGCCAGGAACCGGGACGCAGTCACCCTGGAGCCATCCGGTCTCCGTGGTCTGTTGCGCGAGTTCAAGCACTTCGACGGCCTTACCCTTGACGGCCACCACTTCGTAATAGTCGATATTGGTCTGTTCGTATCCCCACGATGCCTTGAAGATGTCGCCGACCTTGAGGCTGTGTTGCCACTCCTTGCGCGCCGAGCGCCGTGCGATCTTGTCCTCCATGCTCTTGCGCAGGCCGTCAAGCCACTTATTGACGTACTCTTCACGGCGTTCCGTGCTTCCGAACTTGATATAAAAATCCGGCTTTGCGCGCTTGCCCGCAAAGCCCTTCGCGGTGCGGCTATCGTCGAAAAAGTAAACCTCAACGCCGAGCGCTTCATCGGTAATGGCCGCTTCAAATTTTGGCCTGTAAAAGTCGCGTGTTGGTGTGAATCTCATTTTAACTCCTTAGCCCACTGTATCCCGAGGCGCGGTGCAAGCGATGTGCTTACGGTTCCCATTATATACGGAATCCGTGCATTGTCAAGCTATTTTTAACGATTTTTTATTTAATTAAATATCAATAACTTACAAGATGACCACCGCCACCCAATCCGAATTCGCCGCCATCCTTGGCAAGGACAAAAGCTACGTCACGCGCTTGAAACAGGCCGGGCGGTTGGTGCTCACGGCGGAGGGGTTGGTGGATGTGCAAAAGAGCCGCGCGCTGATTGACATGACCGCCGACCCGAGCCGCGCCGATGCTGTGGCGGCGCGTCAGAAAGACCAAACCCAGCAGCGCCAGTCGGCCAACCCCGGCGGCGATACCATCGGTACCAACTACCAGACCGCCAAGGCTGTAAATGAAAAATACAAGGCGCTCACCGCCAAGGCGGAATACGAACAGCTCATCGGTAAGCTGGTGGATGCAGAAGAAGCCCGCCTCTTCGCCACCGATCTGGCGGCGACATTTCGCGGGCAAATGGAAACGCTGTGGGACCGCCTCGCGCCCGAGGTCGTCGCGCTCAACGACATCGAGGCCATCCGCGCGGTGATGGTCGAGCACGGCGAACACATCCTGAACGAGATCGCCGACAAGGTTGCGGCATGGGGGAAGGAATGAAAAAACGATATAGAAAAAATGGCAATGCGCTGCGCTGGATCGACACATTCCATGCAAAAAAATATCGCGCAATGCTGCCGTTCAGGATAGCGCATCTGGCGGGAATATCACTTTCAGCTTACTGCCAAATTAAAACGATCAGCGCAACGCCCGCGAAAACAAGCGAAGAAAGAGCAAAAAAAATGCAGGCGGTCGCGGATGTAGTTGTTGGGTGCAAAAAAGCGCAGGCGGCGGCGTGGAAAGAGTCTGAGGGATGGTGGAAGCCGTGATCGACCCGCGCATATTCAACTACCTAATCATGACGCTGTATTGCATCAACGCGGTGTGGTGGGCGTGGCATGGCAAGTGGGCAGATTTCAGTTACTGGATGTCCGCATTCGCCATCACCGCAACGGTCACATGGGGGTATGGGCATTGAATAAGCTACACCAACATTTCACCCCGTCATGGGCTGCGGCGATGTTGGTCCGCCGCAATTTTCCAGATTTAGGCTGCAATGATGTTGTCGCAGAGCCGTCATGTGGGGACGGTCGTTTTTTAATGGCAATTCCTCAGCATGTTGACGCCTATGGGATAGAGATTGATCCAACTGCAGCGGCTGCGGCGGTAAAAAACACGGGGCGCGAGGTGATTACAGGAAACTTTCTTTCCGTGGAGCTGCCGCGCCGGCCAACTGTGGTGATAGGCAACCCGCCATTTCAAGCTGATTTAATCGATGGGTTCATCGATCGCTGTTACCACGAAATGGAATATGGGGGCCGCATAGGTTTTTTGTTGCCGGTATATATGTTTCAAACAGCAAGCAGGGTGGTTGGGTATCAGCGGCGCTGGTCGATCAGTCAGGAAATGATACCGCGCAACCTATTTGAGCGGCTTTCCTGCCCATTGATGTTCGCTAAATTTACCAAGGAACGTCAGACCACCGTATCCGGGCTTTTCCTGTACGCAGAGACGGATGCGATCGCCAGCCTGAAAAGCGATATCCGTGAGTTGGTGTTGGGTAACAAGAGCACGGCCAACTGTTGGCGCGATGTTGTGGAGCTGGCATTGCGTGCGCTGGGTGGTCGCGCAACCCTTAATCAGCTGTATTTGGCGATCGAGAATAACCGGCCGACAGCTAACCCATGGTGGCGGGAGAAGGTGCGTCAAATTTGCGGTATGTACCACATTAGAGTTGGCGCTGGCGAATATGCATTGGAGGCGACATGAACGCCCCCGTCTCCGCCCGTCACTTGATGTCCGCCGCCGCGTCGCGGGCGGTGCGGCCGCGTGGCAGGCTGACGGTGTCGCAGTGGGCGGACAATCATCGCAAGTTGTCCAGCAAGGGCAGCAATGAGGTGGGCAACTGGCGCACGGCGCGCAACCCGATCTTGCGCGAGATCATGGATTGTCTGTCGCTGCATTCGCCGGTGCGCGAGATCACGGTGATGAAATCGTCGCAGGTTGGGGTGACGGATGGCCCGTTCATCTGTTCGCTCGGCTACTACATGGAATATGCGCCCTGCCCGGTGATGGTGTTCATGCCGACGCTGGAGGCGCGCGATACCTGGAAGGTGCAGAAGTTCAACCCGCTGCTGACCGAGACGCCAATCATCCGCAACATCATGGGCGGGCTGCGCTCGCGCGATGCGCAGCACAGCAAGGATGTGATCGAGGGGCCGGGCTTTATCATCTTTCTGGCCGGCGGCAATTCGCCGAACAGCTACGCGCAAAAGTCCGCAAAGGTGGTCGAGGCGGACGACCTTGACCGCTTCACCGATTCGGTCGGCGAATCGACCCGCAAGGTTGGCGACCAGAAGGTGCGGACGAGTGAGGGTGATCCGGTCGAGCTGATGCGCTCGCGCTTCAAGTCGTTCCCAAACAGCTATAAATTCCTGAAAGCCAGCACGCCAACGATCAAGGATGCCTCGCTGATCGAGCGCGAATTCAACAGCGGAGACGGTCGCAGATATCACATCGAATGTCCATCCTGCGGCGAGTTTCAGGTGCTCAAGTGGTCAAACGTCAAAGCCAACGTGCAGATGACCGAGGCGTGGTACGTGTGCGAACACAATGGCTGCATCATCCACCATCAAGACAAGGCTAAATTCCTGCCCGAGATGGGCCACGGCGGCACGGCGCGCTGGATACCCGAGCGGCCCGAGATCACCAAGCACCGCAGCTACCACATCAGCGCGCTGTATGCGCCCATCGGGCTGGGGCCAAGCTGGCTCGACCTGATGATCCACTTCAAGCGCGTCCACAAAAACCCGCAGCAGCTGATGACCTTCATCAACTCAAACCTGGGCGAATGCTGGGAAGACAGATCCGCCGAAAAACTCAAAACCAACGAGCTGCAAAAACGCGCGGGCAATTATACGCACGGAGAAATACCACCTGGGTGTCTGGTGTTGACGATGGGCGTGGATACGCAAGATAAATGGCTGGCCTATAAGTGGCTTGGCTGGGGTGCACCGCTAACAGATGGCGGCCCGATGCGTCACTGGATCATCAAGTATGGAGCGATACTGGGAGACACCACCGGATATCAAGTATGGGATGACCTGGAGGCTGAGATACACCTGACGATGGTCAACAGTTACGGCAAAGAGATGCGACTGCGTGCCGTTGGCATCGACTCACGCGGACATCGTGGTGAGCAGGTGAAAAACTTCGTTATGCGTCCCAGTCTTAAAGTGCCTGTCTATGCGGTGCAGGGCAGCACCACCCACATGGGTCGCGCCATCGCGCAGACCGGCAGCTACCCGAACAAGGGCAAGACCGGCAAAGTCATCAAGCACGGATACTGCACCTGGAACATCGGCACCGAGCACTGCAAGGACTACCTGTTCGGCAACCTCGTCGCCGATGCCGACCGGCAGCAATCGGAATACGTCATCAACTTCCCGCAGGGGCTGGAGGTCGAGTATTACGACGGCCTGATCTCCGAGGTCTACGACCCCGAGAAAAAGCGCTACATCCCCCGCGTCGGCGCGAAATACAAACGCAACGAACCGCTCGACTGCTTCGTCTACGCATGGGCCATCGGCCAGCACCGCGACATCAACATCGGGCGCGGCAGGTCAGGGCGACCCGACCCGAGATACTGGGAGCGGCTGGCCGTGACGCTGGAAGGGGAATACAAGGTGGAGAAGGTGGAAGGCGCGGGTGAAGAAAAGCCGCGCGCCATTCCCGCACCGATGTCAGACGGAAAAATCTCGCTCGGTAACTCTAAAAGGTTCGGCAGATGAGCGACAAAACTTTCACCGATTATCTGTATGACAAACTGGTCAAGCAGATCGGTGAAGAAGGCGCGCGGCAATTCATCAAGGACGTTATTCATCATTGGGGTGGGGAGCGCACCTTTATCGCCAAGCGGGTGACGCATTTAAGGGTGGCAAAGGAGAAGGTGCTGCAGCAGGTTGGCACCAAGCCGGATAAGCAAGTGGCAGAAGAAAACGGCATTTCGCGCCGGACGCTGTATCGCTACATTCAAAAATCAGAGACAACGAAAGGATGATGATGGACGAGATCGACCGCGCACAAAAGCGCGAGCAGGAGGACAGGGATCGCGCCATCGCCGCCGCCGCCGCAGACATACCGAAAGGTGTGGAAGGCGAATGCGAGTTGTGTGGTGAATGGTTTGGCAGGTTGGTGGGTGGCGCTTGTGTACCGTGCCGTAATAGGTATCATTTGCCGTGAACCTGCGCGAAGCCATGCCCGAGACCTATGCCTTCATCGAGGCATGCCGCGAGGCATTTGGCAAGGAATCCATAACCAGAAAAAACAACCTCACGCAGGCGGTGACAGTTTTGTCTTAACTTGTCACACCCCTTCCGGACATGATGCAACCCTCATGGCCGGAATCACACTCGCACAAGCACAAGCCCAACTCGACGCCTATTTGGTCGCCGAGACCAAGATATTAACCAATCAAGAATACACTTTTGCCGGTCGCAGCCTTAAGCGTGCAGACCTTGCCAGCATTCAAGCAGGTATTTCGCTGTGGAATGAGCGCGTGCAGACGCTGACACGGTCCGCGCAAGGCCGCGGCCGCGCCATTACGGTGTCGCCGCGATGAAAAATATTTCACGCCGAATTCGTGCCGCGCTGACCGCCATAAAAGACAGCGCGCCTGATCTGGATATTATCGACGCGCACACGTATGGCGGATTGGCTTTGCTTGGTTATGGATTGCACCAATTATCACCGGCCGCTGCCTTTGCGGTTTGTGGCCTGATGTTATTTTGGATGGGGGTTCGGCGCTAATGGGATTGGTTTCCAGACTTAACGCCGCGACACTCGATGCGCGGCATTCTGCCGCGATGGCTGTTGCCAGCGGTTATCACGGCGGACGCATGGATCGCTCCGCGTTGCGTAACTGGCGCCCAGGGGCTGGGTCAGCCAATGCCGACACCACATTCGACCGCACCGACCTGCGCGCCCGTTCGCGCGATCTGGCGCGCAATAATCCCACCGCCTGCGCCGCCATCAATGCCAACGTCACCAGCGTGATCGGCACCGGGCTTTCAATGCGCCCGCGCATCGATGCCGAGACGCTGGGGCTGGACGATGACCAGGCGGAAATATACGAAGACGCCATCGAGCGAGAATGGAGCTTGTGGGCCAATAGCCAAAACTGCGACGCAGCGCGCACACTGGATTTTTACGGCATACAAGAGCAAGCCTTCCGCGCGATGCTGGAGTCTGGCGACGTGTTCGGTTTGCTGCCCAGCATCAAGCGCACCGGCACCCCCTACACCCTGGCGGTGCAATTGGTCGAGGCCGACCGCGTCAGCAACCCGTCATTCAAGGCGGACAGTGACAACCTCGTCGGCGGTGTCGAATTCGACACCTACGGCGCGCCGAAGCAATACCACATCAGCAATAAACACCCGGGAGGCCTGCGCCGCACCGGCATGACCTGGTCGGCTTATCCGGCATTCGGCGCCAAGACCGGACGCCGCAACGTGCTGCACCTGTTCGAGCAGCTGCGCCCCGGGCAGGCGCGCGGTGTGCCTTTCCTGTCGCCGGTGATCGAGCCGCTGCGCCAGTTGGGCGTCTATACCGATGCCGAGCTGCAGGCCGCCGTGATCAGCGGCGCATTCTCGGTGTTCATCAAGATGGACCCGGATGCGTTTCAGGATTTATTCGAGCCTGATGCGCAAAAAGCAATTACAAACAGTGCAGGCAAGTGGGACGGCAACCTTGCCAGCGGCAAGGCCGTCAACCTGCTGCCTGGCGAAGAAATATCCAGCGCCACCCCGGGCCGCCCCAATTCGGAATTCGACCCGTTCGTCGCCAGCATCTTCAAGCAGATCGGCATGGCGCTGGAGATCCCTTACGAAGTGTTGACAATGTCGTTCCAGTCCAGTTACTCGGCGGCACGCGCCGCGCTGCTCACGGCATGGCGGGTGTTCTACAAGCGCCGCAGTTTCATGGCCGCGCGATTCTGCCAGCCCATCTATGAAGAATTCCTCGCCGAAGCCGTCAGCCTCCGCCGCCTGGTCCTGCCAGGATTCTTTGCCGACCCCATCGTGCGCCAGGCATGGTGTGGTGCCGAGTGGGCGGGCGACGGCCCCGCCAGCATCGACCCGGTCAAGGATGTCACCGCAGCAAAAATGCGTATTGAAGAAGACATCAGCACTCGCGATGCAGAGTCCATCCGCTTCGACGGCATCGACTTCGAGACCAAGCATCGCCAGCGCGTGAAGGAAGAAACGATGCGCAAGGCGGGCGGATTGGGTCAAGCGCCTGCGCCGCAGCAGGCCGCCGCGCCGGTACCCGATCCGCTTGAAACAGACCCGCAAAAACCGGGCATTGACCCAAAGACCGGCGAGCCGCTGGATGAGTGACAGCTTTGCCTTAACTTGTCACAACCATGACGAATAGGATACGACCATGAGCAAACTATTGAACGTGATCCACGGGCCTTGGGCGATTGAACCTCCGAAACTGCTGGAGATTCAGGGAATCTATGCCACGCACTTGCGCGGTGAAAAGATCGACATCAAGGGTGTCGAGGCTGCATTGGGTCGCCCATTGAACAATGCCGATCAGGGTTATGACGTGATCGACGGCGTGGCCGTGTTGCCAATCACCGGCGTGATCAGCAAGCGCATGAACCTGTTTACGCAGATAAGCGGCGGGGCCAGCTCCGAATTGGTCGCGCGCGATCTTAAGGCAGCGATTGCCGATCCGGTAGTCAAAGCAATCATTCTGCAGATCGATTCTCCCGGCGGCACCGTGGACGGCACGCAGACGCTGGCCGACATGGTGCGCGCCGCATCCTCCACCAAGCCGGTGGTCGCGCTGGCAGACGGCACCATGGCATCCGCCGCCTACTGGATAGGCAGTGCCGCAGACGCGATCTATATTGCAGACGGAAGTACGCAAGTCGGTTCCATCGGCGTGGTGGCCACGCATACCGACATCAGCGGCGCAGAAGCGCAGCGCGGCCTCAAGACCACCGAGATCACCGCCGGCAAATTCAAGTGTGTCGCCAGCCAGCATGCGCCGCTCACCGAGAGCGGCAAGCAGA